>Ga0179596_10000010_pt1 | contig 257677 bp, 212 predicted proteins | sample CZODoug1_1_08_16_FD_155494 | JGI IMG/M metagenome (GOLD analysis project Ga0179596, IMG submission 155494) | Vadose zone soil fungal communities from Angelo Coast Range Reserve, California, USA - CZODoug1_1_08_16fungal (Illumina Assembly) | ecosystem: Environmental > Terrestrial > Soil >... | reverse complement strand
GGTTCCAGGCCGGACAGGGCCAATAATTTTTTATAGGGATTGACCAGCAGGCGGTTGGAGAAGGGGGGGGCGTCGGGGGGGGACAGGTTCAGGTCAAAAAGGGTCTTGAAGCGCCGGTCTTCCCATACACCCAGGTCGGCCAGGCTTTCTTCCTTTATGGCTACTACTTCTCCGGGGGCTTTCCGGGTGAAACAGCCTGCGATTCCTGCCTGGATGATAATGTCAGGCTTGCGTCTGCCAATCTGACGCATCAGGGACCAGGTGGTGGCTATGGAGCCTACGCCGGTAATGAGGATGTCGGTTTCATGCCGAGAGCCTGGAAGGGAGAATGACCCGGCGTCTGAAATGGACCCAGGGCCTTTCAGAAAGTCAATAGCAGGTTGAATTTCGAAAGGGGTGGCGGCTGCCAGCAGGATATACATACTGCAAATATCGGAATCATTGCCATTGCCAGCGCTAAGTATTACCTTTGCGAAAATTTTTACCATAGCGGGCACGGGCCCGCTGGCTGAAAGCCCATCATTAGTCATGTACCGGGGATGGGTTAGTTTTCAGGATAAACCGTTCCCGGTGCTTACTTGTAAGGTATGGTGTATTTGACCCGGATAGAACATTTTAATGCTGCCCATCGGTTGTTTAATCCAGGCTGGAGTAATGAGCAGAATGAAGCCGTGTTTGGTAAATGCGCCAATCAGAACTGGCATGGCCACAATTATGAGCTGTATGTAACGATAAAGGGGGATCCGAATCCTGACACGGGGTTCTTATTCGATGTGAAGAAACTGAGTGAGCTTATTAAAGATCATGTTATTGAGAAGGTGGATCATAAGAATCTGAATATGGATGTCGATTTCCTGGTTGGCAAGATGTGTTCGACAGAGAATCTGGCCATTGGGATCTGGCAGCAATTGGAGCCGTATTTGCCGTCGGAAGTAAAGTTGCATTGTATCAAGCTGTATGAGACGCCGCGGATCTATGTGGAATATTTTGGTGGATGAGGACCGGAGGTCCTCAGGCCGAAGGCCAGACAAAGATGATCGTAGCCTGCTTGCAGGCGCAGGAGGAAATTTGCAGGCGTAGGGAAAAAAGTTAAACGGTAAAGCATGAATGTGTCGAATAAAAAAATAGCGGTTTTCCGGAAAGAGCATTTTAATGCTGCCCATCGTATCTTCAATCCCTTATGGGATGATAAGAAAAATGCGGAGGTATTCGGGAAATGCAGTAATCCCAATTACCATGGTCATAATTATGAGCTGGTGGTGAAAGTGGTGGGGGAGCCTGATCCGGAGACGGGATATGTGATCGATATGAAAGTGTTGTCTGTTATTACGAAAGAGGAGGTGCTGGAACGGTTTGATCATAAGAATCTCAACCTGGACACTGTTTATTTCAAGAACCTCAATCCAACGGCCGAGAATATTGTTACTGTGATTTACGAGTTGCTTCGCAAGAGGATCAGGCCAGAGCTGGAGCTGCAGGTAAGGTTGTATGAGACGGAACGAAATTTCGTGGAATATCCTGCGTAATGCAGCTACGGATAAGAATCGACAAAAAATAAAATCTTCCCATTCATGGCTTATAAGAAAGTTGAGGAATACGACGAACAGATCACTTCAGGACTCACCGGCAGCTATAAGGATGCATTGACATTGCTTGGGGAGAACCCTGAGAGAGAGGGATTGATAAAAACTCCGGAAAGAGTGGCGAAAGCCATGCAGTTTCTTACCCAGGGGTATACGCAGGATGCCAAAGCTATCCTGGATTCTGCCAAGTTCCATGAGGATGTCAGCGAAATGATCCTTGTGAAGGATATTGAATTGTATAGTTTATGTGAGCATCACATGCTTCCTTTCTTCGGGAAGGCGCATGTAGCGTATATACCGAACGGATGGATCACCGGGCTGAGTAAGATCGCGCGTGTGGTGGATGTCTATTCACGCAGGCTGCAGGTGCAGGAGAGACTGACCACACAAATTCTGCATGCCATAAAAGATTCTTTGAATCCACTCGGTGTTGCGGTTGTTATCGAGGCTTCGCATCTTTGTATGATGATGCGGGGTGTTCAGAAACAGAATTCAGTCACTACTACTTCCGCTTTCTGGGGAGAGTTTGAAAAGAATGAAACCCGTAGTGAGTTCACAAAATTAATCTCTGCCAAACTACATTAACCGGGCGAAGCCCGGTCGTAAACAAGGCCCATTGAGACCTTAAAGATTTTCTTTGTTGAATCGGGTCTTTGTGGCATATTTGTTTAAGCGAACCACAGGTTCGCTCCGCTGAAGGCCCATCATTAAACGTACACCGGGGATGGGTTTATTTTTGGGTATAAGCCATACCCGGTGTACATAAACCCTTATGATATGAAGCATGCGTATGTTTTTCCGGGGCAGGGATCGCAATTCCCCGGTATGGGAAAAGGTCTTTATGATAATAGCGCTTTCGCAAAAAAATTATTCGAACAGGCCAATGAGATTATAGGGTTTCGTATCTCCGATGTAATGTTCTCCGGAACGGAGGAAGACCTGAGGCAGACTAATGTGACACAGCCGGCTATTTTCCTGCATTCTGTCATTGTTTTCAAAGGCATTGAAAATAACAGGCCAGATATGGTAGCGGGGCATTCTTTAGGGGAGTTTTCTGCGTTGGTAGCGAACGGGGTATTGAGCTATGAGGATGGATTGAAGCTGGTGTCCGTTCGTGCGCAGGCGATGCAGAAAGCCTGTGAAGCGACTCCTTCCACGATGGCGGCGGTATTGGGATTAGAGGATGGAAAGGTAGAGACCATTTGTGCCGACGTACAGAAGGAGACGGGAGAAGTGGTAGTGCCGGCCAATTATAATTGTCCCGGGCAGTTGGTGATCAGCGGCTCTATAAAGGGTGTTGAGCTGGCTTGTGAGCGGATGAAGGCGGCAGGCGCCAAAAGGGCTTTGTTGTTGCCGGTGGGAGGCGCCTTTCATTCTCCTTTGATGGCGCAGGCCCGGGAGGAATTGAAAGCGGCTATTGAAAAAACGACTTTTTATAATCCTACCTGTCCTGTCTATCAGAATGTAGCGGCCAAGGCGGTAGTGGGTAAGGATGAGATCAAGAAGAACCTGATCGAGCAGCTGACGGGCGCTGTGCGCTGGACGCAAAGCGTACAGGCTATGATTGCGGATGGGGCTTCGCACTTTACGGAAATAGGGCCGGGTAAAATCCTGCAGGGGCTGATCCAGAAGATCAATAAAGAGATGCAGGCGGACGGGGTGAATTAACCTTCCTGAATCCTCCCTAAAGGGAGGATTCAGGAAGAGATGGGAACGGCGCAGTTGATCCACTCGGGGTCGAAGCTGGCATTGTATTTTTTATAAAAGTTAATGGCCGGCTCGTTCCATTCCAGTACCTGCCATACCAGTCCCTGAAATCCTTTTTCTTTTGCTTCTTCCAGTAAGCGGTCGAAGAGCAGCTTGCCCAATCCTTTGCCACGCATCTTATCGGTGACGAGGATGTCTTCCAGGTACATGCGTTGTCCTTTCCAGGTGCTATAGCGGACGTAGTAGAGGGCAAAGCCTTGCACGATGTCATCTACGCTGGCGACAAAGGCCCACCAGACGGGGTTGGGGCCGAAACCGCTCTCCGTAAAATGGTCCAGGGTTACGGTAACTTCCTGCGGCGCTTTCTCATACTCCGCCAGTTCGCGGATAAGTTCCAGTAAACGCGGGCAGTCTTCTTTGACTGCCTTTCGTATTTGTATTGGTTCCATGGTTGGTTGCTGTTTCCGGGTTTCAGTTGTCAATACCCCCATTTGACCAGGGTCGCTCCCCAGGTGAATCCTCCGCCGAAAGCGGCCAGCACGAGGTTATCTCCTTTCTTCAATTTGCTTTCCCAATCCCACAGGCATAGGGGGATGGTGCCGGCTGTGGTGTTGCCATAGCGTTGTATATTGATCATGACCTTGTCTTCCGAGAGGCCCATCCGGTGGACGGTCGCATCGATGATGCGTTTGTTGGCCTGATGGGGCACCAGCCAGCTGATATCATCGGCTGTCAGGTGGTTGCGTTCCATGAGCTCGGCCGATACGTCGGCCATGCCTTTGACGGCGAATTTGAAGACGGCCTGTCCTTCCTGGTAGATATAGTGTTCTTTGGCTGCCACTGTTTCATTGGAAGCGGGCCGGAGGGAGCCTCCTGCTTTCATGTGCAGATGAGTACGGCCGCTGCCATCGCTCTTGAGGATGCTGTCCTGTACGCCATATCCTTCGTAATTGGGTTCCAATAAAACGCCGGCGGCGCCGTCACCGAAGATGACGCAGGTGGTGCGGTCGCTGTAGTCAACGATGCTGCTCATTTTATCGCCGCCGATCACGACGACCTTCTTAAACCGTCCGCTCTCAATATACATGGCGCCGGTGGTCAATGCGTAGAGGAAGCCGGAACAGGCGGCGCTCAGGTCGAATCCCCAGGCATTTTTAGCCCCTATTTTATCGCAAACGATGTTGGCGGTGGCGGGGAACAGCATATCGGCCGTGACGGTCGCCACGATCAGGCAATCGATCTCTTCCGGGCTGATGCCCCGTTTCTTACAGATCTCCAGGGCTACGGGGATGCAAAGATCGGAGGTGGCTTTGCCAGGTTCTTTCAGGATCCTCCGTTCTTCTATGCCGGTGCGGGTACGTATCCATTCGTCGTTGGTATCGACTATCTTTTCCAGGTCTGCATTTGTTAAACGGTCTTCAGGTACATATCCTCCAATCGCTGTAATGGCGGCGGTCATTTTCTGGCTCATTATAATTCCAATCAGGTTAAGAAAATATTTTGGCAAAGGTGGGGAAAAATTTTCGATAAACTATCCTTACTTTCGCAGGCATGATCGCTTTCCTACGTGGAGATTTTGTCTATAAAACCCCCGCTTTGGTCCATATCGAAGCCGGCGGCGTCGGGTATGAATTGCAGATAAGCCTTAATACCTATTCCCGGATCGAAAATCTGGAGAAGGGGATTTTGCTTACTTATTTGCATATACGGGAAGATGCGCATATTTTATACGGGTTTTTTGACAGGGCGGAAAAGGAGCTATTCATCCAACTGATCAGTGTATCCGGAGTCGGGACTTCCACTGCCAGGATGATGTTATCCACCCTTAAGCCGGAGGAGATCACCCGTGCCATCTTATCGGGAAATGCCCGCCAGCTGGAGAGTATCAAAGGGATCGGAAAGAAATCCGCTGAGCGAATCATTTTGGAATTACGTGACAAATTAGGTAAAAACAAAGAGGACACAAATATTTCATTGACCCCAAGCAATACCCTCGAACAGGATGCGTTAAATGCCCTGATTACGCTTGGTATTGCACGACCTGCCGCAGAGCAAGCTATTCGGAAAATAACAAACGAGGTGTCCGGGACCGATAAGGTGGAGGACATCATTAAGAAAGCTTTAAAAATCTTGTAGCCTATCGTTCCTGATTTCTACTTAACTAATTCCTGAGGAAAGTTTGACGCGCTATTTGTTTCAGTCAATTTTAGCAACGGTACTAACTGCTGCCGCTTCTGTTGTCTTCTGTACGACTGTGTCTGCGCATTCCTACCAGCAAAGGGATACTACTCAACCAAAGACAGATACGTCCAAATTACCGGTAGGGTTGCCGGCTGATACGGCTAAAAAGAAGGCCGATACGCTTAAATTTCCCCTTCATGACCGCCGGGGCGATCCTTTTTCCAATCCGAACAGGAATCCTTTTGATCTTAAAGATCCCATCAATCTTAGGGACTCCATCGAATATGACCCCGCGACCAAGCAGTATTATATTGTTGAAAAGATTGGTAATCAATACTATAGGAAGCCAACCTATCTTACTTTCGACGAGCTGATGCAAATCGAGGCGCAGAATTCCCAGGACGACTATTTCCGCAAGCGGGCCGATGCGCTCAGCGCCCTCAATAAAAAGCTGTTACGTCCTAAATTGTCCGTCAGTGACAATTTGTTCAACCGGATCTTTGGGGAGGGGAAGCCGGACATCCGGCCGCAGGGTAATGTGGATATTACGGCCGGTTACCAGGGGCAGAATATCCAGAACCCGACGCTTCCGGAAAGCGCCCGTAAGACAGGGGGACTGGATTTTAATATGAATGCCAATCTTAATGTAATTGGCAATATCGGGAGTAAGTTAAAGGTTCCTATCAGTTATAATACCCTGGCCAATTTTGATTTTGAGAATCAGCTGAAGCTGGATTATACGGGAGGGCCGGATGAGATCATCAAAAAGATCGAGGCGGGCAATGTATCTTTTGAGACCAAGAGTACCCTGATGAGCGGTGCTCAATCCTTATTCGGGATCAAGACCAAGCTGCAATTCGGTAAATTATCGGTTACGGCCGTGCTGGCCAATCAGCGTTCGCAAAAGCAGTCGGTGGGCTCGCAGGGCGGGGCTGCCGTCACTTCTTATTCCTTTAAGGCGGATGATTATGAGGAAAACCGGCATTTTTTGCTGGCCCAATATTTCCGCAGCAATTACAACAAGGCCATGGCCAAGCTGCCGGTCGTCACTTCCCAGGTACAGATTCTGCGGATAGAGGTCTGGGTGACCAACCGGGCGGGGGTGGACACGGGGTCCAGGAATATCGTGGGGTTGATGGATCTGGGGGAAAGCAATCCTTATAATACCAATTTTAAAGGGAATGGGCTGCCCTATCCGCAGAATGACGCCAATAACGAATACCGGAGCATCATCAACGATCCTTCCAGCCGGGTGCCTTCTTCGGCGGCCAATAAGCTTAATTCGCTGGGGTTGACGCAGGTCCAGGATTTTGAAATGGTCTATGCCCGGAAATTGAATTCCTCGGATTATTATTTTAACCCGCAGATCGGGTTCATTTCCGTGAACCAGACGCTTCAGGCCAACGATGTGCTGGGTGTGGCTTATCAATACAGCTATAACGGGCATATTTACCAGGTGGGTGAATTCAGCTCGGATGTGCCTCCGGATACGGCTGCGGGAACGGGGTCGGGTTCCCAGAAGGTGCTGTATCTTAAACTGCTGAAAGCCACTTCCCAGCGTACGAATCTGCCATTGTGGAACCTGATGATGAAGAACGTCTATTCGCTGAAGACGGCGAGTGGCAGTTATCTCTCTAATATCCAGCAAACGGGATTTCAGTTCAATATCTCCTACGATGAACCCAGTAAAGGCACTAAAAGATATTTACCGGAGGGGCCGAAGGCCGATATTCCTTTATTGACGGTGCTCAATCTGGACCGGCTGAATGCGCATAATGACCCGCAGCCGGATGGTATTTTTGATTACCTGGAAGGGTATACGGTGCTGTCCAATAGCGGGAGGGTCATCTTCCCTGTCCTGGAGCCTTTCGGGAGTGATCTGGAGGCGCTGGCTTTTAACGGAGCGCCGCAGGCGTTGAAGGACAAATATATCTTCTATCGGCTATATGATACGATCAAGGCGGTGGCGCAGACTTATGCTAACGTAGACCGGTATGTTCTCAGCGGGGTGGCCAAGGGGCAATCCACTTCCAATCTTTCCCTGGGAGCGTACAATGTGCCGCAGGGATCGGTCGTGGTAACGGCCGGCGGGCAGACCCTGAAGGAAAATGTCGACTATGTGGTCGATTACAATCTGGGTACGGTACAGATCATCAACCAGGCGATCATCAATTCGGGCGTGGCGGTGAATGTCTCTTTCGAGAACAATGCCAATTCCGGGCTGCAGCAGCGAAGTTTTATGGGGGTGAGACTGGATTACCTGGCCAAGAGTACGGCGACCGAGTCGCTGAATATCGGCGGTACGATGGAACGATTGAATGAGAGGCCTTTTTTCAGCAAGACCAATTATGGGGAAGACCCCATACGCAACACCATGTACGGAGTGGATATCAACTACCGGGGGCAGTTGCCGCAATTGACCCGGGCGGTGAATAAGTTCCTGTATACGACCAAGGAGATGAGTACGATCAATGCCTATGGAGAGGCGGCTATTCTGCGTCCGGGGCATCCGTCGCAGATTGGCAAGGGCACCAGTGGGGCGGTGTATATCGATGATTTCGAGGGGTCCACCAGTTCGATCGATCTCCGGTTCCCGCTGACAAGCTGGGCACTGGCCAGTACTCCGCAGGGAAATGGGTTATTTCCCGAGGGCAGTCTGAAAGACTCCCTGGATTATGGGTTTAACAGGGCCAAGGTGGCCTGGTATAATATCGAGCCTACTTTACAGGATAAGAGTAACCCCAATAACCCGGACCGATATGAAAATGCGTTGCTGGATCCGAGGATTGCGCCGATCCAGGTTACCCAGCTCTTCCCCGAACAGACGCCTCAGACGGGGCAGGCGCAGCTGATCACCTTCGATATGGCTTATTATCCTTCGGACCGGGGGCCTTATAACTTTGACATGCGGTCGGGGAGCGTGAGCAATACGGGGAAACTGCTGAACCCGCAAAAGCGTTGGGGTGGGATCATGCGTGCGCTGGATCAGACGGATTTCGAGACCAATAATATCGAGGTCCTGCAGTTCTGGATGCAAAGTCCTTTTCTGCCTACTCCAACGGGGCCGGGCAATACTACGGGGGGGCAATTGTATTTCGATCTGGGAAGTGTCTCCGAGGATATTCTGCGGGATGGTAAAAAGGAATTCGAGAATGGACTGAATACGCCCAATATCAATGCGGCGATCGACAGTAGCAGTGTCTGGGGCCGGGTGCCGGCCAATCCTATACAGGTGACGACGGCATTCAGCAATGATGCCAGCGACCGGCCTTACCAGGATGTGGGGTTGGATGGGATGACTGATCCTCAGGAGGTGAGTAAGTTCCGGAATTATCTGAATACGCTTGCGGCTACTTATGGGGTCGGATCTGCGGTCTATCAAAATGCACTGGCCGATCCGTCGAGTGATAATTTTGTGAATTACAGGGATTCCCGATACGATGCTGCGCAAACAGGTATACTTGGCCGTTATAAGAATGTAAACAACCCCCAGGGCAACTCGCCGATCGCCACATCGGGTCAGACTACGATTACGGCGTATACCTTATATCCGGACCAGGAAGATCTGAATAAGGATAATACGATGAATGAGCTGGAGGAGTATTTTGAATACCGGGTGAACCTGACTCCGTCGGGTATGAATGTGGGGCAGAACTTCATTACGGACAAGCAGACGTTTCAACCCAGCGGAGGGGCTTCACAGACCTGGTACCAGTTCCGGATACCGATCTCCGAGTATGCGCAGAAGGTGGGCAATATCCCGGATTTCAAGTCCATCCAGTTTATGCGTATGTTTCTTTCGGGCTTTAGCGATTCGGTGGTATGCCGGTTTGCCAAGCTGGAGCTGGTGCGGAATTCCTGGAGAAGTTTTGAGTATGTGGTCGACACGACGGGGAATTATACGCTGCTTCCCGCCAATAGCGCGACTACCTTTAATGTAACGGCGGTTAATATCGAGCAGAACAGTTCCCGGACCCCGATCATCTATGTCTCTCCTCCGGGGGTCAACCGGCAGCAGGAGCTAAGCAATAACAATGTCAATCTGCTGCTTAATGAACAGGCGATGAGCCTGCAGATCTGTAACCTGGTCAATGGGGATGTAAGGGGGGTGTATAAGACTACGAGCCAGGATCTTCGCCGGTATGGAACGATGGATATGTTCATCCATGCGGAGTCGGTAGGTGCGGTGGATAATCTCAGCGATAACGATCTTACCGCGATTGTCCGTATAGGTAGTGATTTTGTGAGCAACTATTATGAGATCCGCATACCGCTCAAAAAGACGAAGTATCAGGCTACGCTGGATACGGATATCTGGCCGGCGGCCAATAATCTGAATCTGTCCCTGAGTCGTCTGGTAAAGCTTAAGGTGGACCGGAATAACAATGGGGCGAGCAATGTCTATTATAAGGAGTCGGATACGACCGGAAGGACCTATGCGATTTTGGGTAATCCTAATCTTGGAGCGATACAGGCTATCTTTCTGGGGGTGCAGAATACACGTCAGCCTACAATTTGTACGGAGGTCTGGTTCAATGAGCTGCGGCTGACCGATATCAGTACCAAAGGGGGATGGGCTGCTGTAGGAAAAGTAGATACTAAAATAGCCGACCTGGGTACGTTGACGGTATCGGGTAGTAAGCGAACGGCCGGGTTCGGGACGATTGACCAGAGCACCAACGAGCGTTCTTATGATAATAATTCGGAGGTGGATGCTGCGGCCAACCTGGAATTAGGGAAGCTGCTGCCGAAGAAAGCCGCTATATCCATCCCCTTGTATGCGGGGGTGACCAGGACTACCAGCACTCCGGAATACGATCCTTTCGACCTGGATATTAAACTGGCTGACAAATTGAAGGCGGCCCCGGCGGCTCAGAAGGATTCCATTAAGGAGCAGGCGGTGGACCAGACTACGGTGACGACGCTGAACCTTACCAATGTCCATAAGAATAATACCAGCGGAAAGAAGCTGAAGGTCTGGAGTATCGAGAATATCAATGTCAGCTATTCCTATAATCGTTCGGAGCATCATAGTCCGCTGGCGGTGGAGGACGAGCTGATCACGAATAAGGCGACGCTGGCGTATAATTATACGCATACGGCCAAGTATTGGGAGCCATTTAAGAAGATCATAAAGACCAAATCGCCCTGGCTGGCGCTGATCAAGGATTTCAATTTCAATCCCATGCCGACGGTACTCGGTTTTCAGGCCAATATCGACCGGCAGTTCGGGGCTTACCGGTCGCGGAATGTCGGTGGTCCGAAGAACCTGTTGCCCGAGACCTATAATAAATTCTTTACGTTCGACCGGTTATATACGTTGCGCTGGGATCTGACCCGGTCCCTTGCCATCGACTTTACGGCTACCAATAAGGCGTGGGTGGATGAGGACAGCGGTCGGCTGGATAAAGCGGCCCGCCGGCGTATGTGGGGCAATTTCTGGAAAGGCGGAAGGACGATATTGTATTCTCAGAGCGCAAATGCCACTTATACGCTGCCTACCAGCAAGATCCCTTTGCTGGATTGGACGACGGTACGGGCGGGGTATTCGGCAACCTATACCTGGACGGGGGCTTCGCAGCTGGCTACGACCCTGGGGAACAGCATACAGAATACGCAGCAAAGAACGCTGCTGGCCGATCTGGATTTTACCCGATTGTATAGTAAATGGAAGTTATTGCGTGGGTTGGATCAGCCGGCAGGAAATACTGCCGGGAAGCCGCCGGCGAACCCCAAGGATACGGCCCGGAATAAAAATAATTTCCAGGCTCCCAAACTGACGGGGCTTCCCAAGGCCCTGGCCAAGATATTGACTTCGTTGAAGCATGTTACGTTCAACTATTCCGACAACTCTTCTTCCACGATCTATGGGTTCATGGATAGTACGAAGGTGCTGGGTATGAACCTGCGGGATAATCAGCCGGGATGGAAGTATGTATTCGGGCAGCGTGCGGACACCAATTTTGTCAACCGGCTGGGTAAAAGAGGGTTATTGAGTACCGACACGGGATTTAATAATCAGAATGTTATAACGTATGCTCAAAAGATCTCGATTGTCGCTACGCTGGAGCCTGTCCGGGACCTGCATCTGGCGATCAACTGGGATAAGACTTTCGGGGCCAATTATTCCGAGCTGTATAAGGATACGGCTGGCGGCAGTGGGTTTGCCCGGTTAAACCCGTATGTGGCGGGAACTTTCAGCGTCAGCTTTATTTCCTTTAATACATTGTTCGAGAAGTATAAGCCGAATGAGCTTTCCACTACGTTCCAGAAATTCGAAAATTACCGGGCCGTCATATCTTCCCGTTTGGGTAATATCAATCCTTATACTGGCGGATTGATCGGTACGGATGGGTATGCAAAGGGATATGGCAGGTATGCCCAGGATGTGCTGATCCCTGCTTTTATCGCTGCGTATACGGGTAAGAGCCCCGATAAGATCGCTCTTATCAATGAGAGCGGAGGCAGTGTGACTTCCAATCCTTTCTCCGGATACCTGCCCAAGCCGAACTGGCATCTTACTTATAATGGGCTGAGCAAGCTGCCCTGGTTTAATAAGATCTTTACGAACCTGAATATCTCTAACGGCTATACCAGTACGTTAAGCATGAACAGCTTCAGCTCAAATCTGAACTATGCTGATGCGCAGGGTTATGGGCAGCCTGGCTTTATAGATACGCTCAGCGGGAACTATGTGCCTTTTTACCAGGTACCTAATATTACGATCTCGGAGCAGTTTGCCCCGTTGATCGATATCGACATGCAGTTTGTGAACCAGGTGCAGGCGAAGGTGGGATACAGCAAGTCGCGTCAGCTGAGCCTGAGCCTGATCGATTTCCAGCTGAGCGAGACGCATTCGACGGAGATCACTTTGGGGGCTGGCTTCCGCAAGCGGGGGGTGCCGTTGCCTTTCGGGTGGAAGGTGGCGGGTAATGGCAAAACGCCTTCTAATCCTTCCAATGGCGCTCCCGGGGCTCCGCCTGGCGCCGCTTCTAAAAATCAAAATGATCTCACACTCCGGCTGGACTTTAGTATCCGGGATGATGCCACCTCCAGTAGTTACCTGGATCAGAATGCTTCTCTGCCAACGGGTGGGCAGCGGGTGATCACTATTTCTCCTTCTCTGGATTATGTGTTAAATAACCGGATCAATTTAAAACTCTACTTCGATCAGCGAAGGACCAATCCTAAAATATCGACTACGCCGCCGATCACTACGACGAAGGCTGGTATACAGATCAGGATATCGCTGGCACCGTAGTTTTGCGGGATCGGGTTTCGAAAATATAACCCGATCCCGCAAAACGTCTAATTATGGGTCTTCGACCGGGCGCCGGAGGCGCCGTAGGATTATAACTGTTCCTTATACAGATAGAATGAGCTGGCTTGCGCCGTGCAGGTGATATTGACTTCATTGATGCAGACATGTGCTGGCAGGGAGGCGCAGTAGAACACGGTGTCAGCTATGTCTTCGGCGCTCAGGGGCGTATAGCCTTCGTAAATTTTTTGTGCCTGTGCCTGGTCACCTTTGAAGCGGACATGGGAGAATTCCGTGTCGGCCGCACCCGGGTGGATCGCGGTTACTTTTATGTGGTGTTTAAGCAGGTCGATCCGCATGGCTTTGGAAATGGCATCGACTGCATATTTACTGGCGCAATAGACATTCCCTTTTTCATAGACTTCTTTACCGGCAATGGAGCCTATATTGATGACATGGCCTTTATTCTGTTCTATCAGTAGAGGGGTGACGGCTTTGGATACATAGAGGAGGCCTTTTACATTGGTGTCGATCATGGTCTCCCAATCATCCAGGCTGGCGTCCTGGAACAGGTCTCTGCCCAGGGCAAGGCCGGCATTGTTGACGAGGATGTCGATCTTTCGCCAGTCGGCGGGGAGTTGGCTGATGGCGGAGAAAACGGCGGCTCTGTCCTGTACGTCGAATACGAGGGGAAGGACTTTTCCGGGTTGGCCGGAGGGGGCCGATCGGAGGGAGGTGGCAAGTGCTTCCAATCTTTCTTTTCTTCTGCCGGTGATGATGATGTCATATCCGCCGGCTGCTGCGAATTTGCGGGCGCAGGCTTCTCCGAAACCGGAAGTAGCTCCGGTAATTAAAATGATCTTATTCATTCGTAAAATTAATCACTGGCAGTCAATACCGGGTCAATAGGGGCGTAAAAAATCATGGAGGATGTTCTGGCTGGCGGCGCTATCTTCTATCATGCCCATATGTCCGCTATTTTCAAGAAGATGAATATAGGATAATACGGGTATATGGGTTTGCCGGAGGCTGGCGTCCAATGGGATGACGTTGTCCTGCTGGCCGATGATAAACAGGACGGGCTTTGGGAATTGAGCCAGTACCTGGGACCGGTCGGGCCGGCTGATCATGGCTTGCTGGTAATAAATAAGGGTATCTGCGGGGATGGAGGCCGCATAGCGATCGGTCAGGCTGGTGATCCACTCCGGATGTGCTTTGCGGGAGTATTCGGAAAACAGGTTGGGGGTGGATTGCCGGATATAGGCGGGAGCGCCATTCTTGCCGATGAATTCGATGCTTTTTTGGCGGCCGGCTTTTTTTTCTTCGCTGTCGGCAAAGGCGATGGAATGAAAAAGGCCGAGGGCTTTCAGCCGGTCGGGATATTTTTCCGCGAAGGCCAGGGTGATGTATCCTCCCATGCTGTGTCCGATCAGGATGCATTGTGTGATTTTCTCGGCATCCAGGATCGCTTTTATGAACTCGGCGAGCTCTTCCAGGGTAATGGGGCCGGAGAGGGGGGATGATTGTCCGCTGCCGGGCAGGTCCGGAATGATCAGCAGGTGGTTTTTTTTCAGGAAGGCGAGCTGCTGGTTCCAGATGGCGCCGTCTTCTGCAAAGCCATGGAGCAGGACTACCGGACTTCCCGTTCCTTCTCCTTCTATCCTGTAGGAGAGGGCCATTGATCTATGGGGGATTGATTTAAGCACTTGCTCGTTTTGTGGGGTTTGTCGGGGCCGTCGCGTTTTCCGCGTTTTTGCGGCGTGCCAGCAGGCTGGTTATCAGCAACCCGATCACCAGGAGGATGGCGCCGGCGACCGCTATTTTGGAGAGAACATCTCCGTATTTCACATAGAAGGTCTGGCTTTGCCGGGTGATGATGGGGATTGTTTTTTTGATGACGGCTGTTTGAGCCCAGGGTTGGGGATCGATCACTTCTCCTGCCGGGTCGATGAAACAGGATACGCCGGTATTAGCGCTACGGGCTACCCAACGTCTTGTTTCTATGGCCCGCAGCCGGGCATAGTTTTCATGTTGCCTGTAACCTGGCGTATTGCCCCACCAGCCGTCATTGGTGATGACGACGATGAGATTGGCGCCGTTGCGGATGTAGGTGGACATGAATTCGCCGTAGATGCTTTCGTAGCAGACGGCGGGAGCGATCCGGTAGGTCTGGTTGTAGGAGTGTAGGACTGTTCTTTCCGCTTGCCGGGCATACCCGCCGGTAGTGCCCCCGAATTTTTCAAACAGGGGGCTCATGAATTTCAGGAAAGAGGGCAGGGTTTCTACGCCGGGAACCAGTTTCGATTTATGGTATATCTGGAAGCGGTTACTATCCAGTATGGCTGCGCTGTTATAGGAGTCAGCGTATTTGTCGCTGTCCGGTATTTTGCTGGAATAGGGTGTCTTATTTTGTTCGGAGAAAAAGCGGAATCCTTCGATGCCGGTAAGAAGGTTGACGGAGGGATGTCTTTTCAGGAAGTCCCATACGGGCGCCATGAAATAATTTGTCTTTATCTCGTCTTCATTGATATGGACGGGGACGGCGGTTTCCGGCCATACTACCAGGGCTGTGTTGCTGTCTATCAGGGATTCGCTAAGGCGGATTAGTTTTTGTAGCTGGGCTTGTTCTTGTCCTGCCACGAATTTCTCGTCCCAGGGGTCTACGTTGGGTTGAACCAGGATAATGTTGTGGGCAGGGGAGGCTTGCAGGACGGATGCCTGTGCTGACGGGGCGGCTTGTCCGGCCGATGTTTGTCCGGAGGATGCTCCGGAGGCGGCGGTTTGCGCGGCCTGGCCGAAGGAGGCCGGGGTCAGGAGCCGGGACGCTATCAGCGGGACGATCAATAATATACCGATGAGGAGGAGCAGTCTGAAACTGCTATTAGGGGCGGCTTGCCCGACTGGTATCGTGGATGTATGTGCGGGGGTGTCGTCATGCCGGTGAGGCGGGAATCTGGCTCGCAGCAGGAGGAAGACCAGCAGGTTGACCAGTAAGACCCATAGGCTGCCTCCGCTGGTTCCGGTAAATTCGTACCATTGTACCCAACCCGGGCGGCTGGCGAATACATTACCCAGGGTGAGCCAGGGCCAGCTCAATTCCCAGTTGAGATGGATGTATTCGAAGGTCAGCCAGAACAGGATGAGGGCGGCGTAACCGGCTTTTTCGCCTCTTTTTCTTTTTACATTGTAAAAGCCGATCCAGGGGAGGCACATCAGCAGGGCGTTTGCCAGGATGGCCGAGATGCCGCCGGGAACGGTAGAGTTCATTACCCACCAGGTCGTTGCCAGGTTCCAGATGACCAGGGTGACATAGGTCCAGCCGAAAAATTTTTTCCGGCTGGTTGCCTGTTGTTCCAGCCATAAAAGGGGAACAAAGGCTATGAAAATAAGAAAGGTCAGCGGCGACACCGGCCATGCTGCAAACAGCAGCAAACCCGATAGTACTGACAGCAGGAGCGGGGATAGGCGGCGAAGGCTCATCGGCTGTAGTTCGGGGATTCCTTGGTGATCTCGATATCGTGTGCGTGGCTTTCTTTCATCCCGGCATTGGTGATCTTGATGAACTGGGCGTCTTGCTGCAGGGCCTTGATGTCTTTAGCGCCGCAGTAGCCCATACCAGCTCTCAGGCCGCCGACATATTGCTGGACCACTTCATTCAGATTGCCTTTGAAAGCGACCCGGCCTTCGATGCCTTCGGGAACCAGTTTTTTTATGTCGTCTTCCACGTCCTGGAAGTAGCGGTCGCTGCTGCCCTGGGCCTGTGCCATGGCGCCGATGGAGCCCATGCCGCGGTAGGATTTAAATTTTCTGCCTTCGTAGATGATCGTTTCGCCGGGACTCTCTTCCACTCCGGCGAATACGCTACCCATCATGACTACATTCGCTCCGGCCGACAGGGCTTTTACCATATCGCCGGTATAACGGATGCCTCCGTCCGCAATGACGGGGATATTCCGGGAACGCAGGGCGTTAGCGGCTTCCATGACGGCGGTGATCTGGGGGACACCTGCGCCGGCCACGATGCGGGTGGTGCAGATGGAGCCTGGTCCTATCCCTACTTTTACGGCGTCTGCTCCGGCATCCGCCAGGGCTTTTGCGCCAGCGGCGGTACCGATATTACCGGCTATGACCTGGAGCTTGGGAAAGGTCTTTTTTAATGTTTTCAAGGCATTGATGACACCGATATGGTGTCCGTGGGCACTGTCGAGGGTGACTACATCCACTCCAATGTTCTGAAGGGCGCTTGCTCTGTCCAGCAGGTCCTTGGTGATGCCAAGGGCGGCGCCGACCAGCAGTCGGCCGTAAGCGTCTTTGACGGCATTGGGGTAGCTGGTCAGCTGCAGGATATCCCGATAGGTGATCAGTCCGATCAACCGGCCTTGTTTGTCCACGACCGGTAATTTTTCGATCTTATATTTCTGCAGGATCTTTTCTGCTTTTTTCAGGTTGGTGCCTTCCGGGGCGGTGATGAGGTTCTCTTTGGTCATGACCTCGCTCACTTTGCGGCGTTTGTTATCTTCGAAGCGAAGGTCGCGGTTGGTCAGGATGCCGACGAGGGTATTGCTATTTTTATCACCGACGATGGGAATGCCGCCGATCTTATTTTCTTTCATCAGGCGGAGGGCGTCGCCGATCGTTGCGTCTTCGTGCAGGGTGATCGGGTCGATGATGAGGCCGCTTTCGCTACGCTTGACTTTTCGGACCTGTTCCGCCTGCTGCTCGATAGTCATATTCTTATGCAGGATGCCAATTCCTCCTTCCCGGGCGAGGGCCATGGCCAGGTTGGCCTCGGTGACGGTATCCATCGCTGCGGACAGCATGGGTATATTCAGCGTGATTTCTTTGGTGAGCTTACTGCGGATGTCGACTTCACGGGGTAAAACCTGTGAAAAAGCGGGTAATAATAGTACGTCATCGAACGTAAGTCCTTCTCCGAAAAATTTTGAGGGGGATTTTGAGCTGCTGGTGGGGGGATTTATTCTTGCCATGTGCAAAGATAGGGCAGCGGATAAATGCGGTCCAAATTTTTGTGGGGGAAGGCGGTTTGGGAGTGGGAGGGAGGTTTCCGGACCCGCCACAAAGGGTTGATTTTGAGGTAGATTACCCCCGGAGCCGGTATCTTTTTCCGGGGATGGGGTCTATCCATCCTTCTAATTCCAGGTTAAGAAGGGCCAATGCCAGTCCGTTGCCGTAGGGGTTGTTTCCTTTTCCAAGGGATAGTTCATCGAGGGAAACGATTGTTTTTTTCCGGAGAAGGTACAGCAGTCTTCGTTCTTCATTCGACAAGTTCGATTCATCGGTGGGGTGTGGGAACAGGGCTGTTTGTTTTGCGCCGGGTTTTGCCGGCTCCCATTTCATGTCTTCCAGGAATTGCTGTGCGTGGGTGAGCAGGTGTGCGTTGCCGGTGCGGATAAGGGCATTGCAGCCGGAACTTTTGCTATCGTTGATCCGGCCGGGGAAGGCGAATATTTTTTTACGGTAATCTACTGCGTTACCGGCTGTCAGCATGCTGCCTCCCCTGGAATCTGTTTCCACGACAAGGAGGGCATCGCTCATGCCGGCCACTATCCGGTTACGCATAGGGAAATTATGATTTTCAGGACGGGTGCCTATATTGAAGTTGGTGAGGAGTCCGCCCCGGGTCACCATTTTTTTGGCCAGAGAAGTATGTTGCTGCGGATAAATCCGGTCCAGGCCATGTCCCAGGACACCAATGGTAGGCAGGTTGTTGTCGAGGGCTGCCTGGTGGGCGACTGCGTCGATCCCATAGGCTAGACCGCTGATGACCAGGATGTTGGAGGAGGCGAGCCCGGAAGATGAGGGGGTGGCTGGAGAAGAGCCGGATGGTGCAGGTTCTGGTGATGGCTGGCCGGCGGATGGATCGGGAGGGGATGATGCGGAACCAATGGCGGACTGGGGCAGGGAGGAGGCGAGGTCTCTGATAAATCGTTCTGTGGCCTGTCTGCCATATTCCGTGGGGGTGCGGGTGCCGACAATTGCGATGACTTTGGGGCTGTTGAGATCCGTGTTGCCTTTGTAAAATAAGAGGACGGGTATCTCATCGCAATGGAGCAGTCGCTGCGGGTAATTTTTATCGGTGATGAAAAGGGGGCGTATGGAATATTTTTCCAGGAAGGACAGTTCTTTTTCCAGTTCCTGAAATTCCCTGAAGTTTATGATGGCTCCGGCTGCCTTCGTGCCGCAGATCTTCTCCAGCAGGGGCTGGTCCGTCCGGAAAATGGTTTTGGCGTCGCCGAATTCCCGGATCAGCCTTCTCGCATATACGGGACCGATACCAGGTACTCTGGAAAGGGCCAGTTGATATAAAAGATCATCTTCCATGGGGCGATCCTTAGGCTGTAAAAGTTGATCACCTCTGTGTCCGGGGCGACCGTGAGCCTATAAAATTAGGATAAAGCGGGAATGGAATTTTTCTTTTATATCCCCATTTATCTGCTGATGACTTTGAGCTCGGTCCGGCGGTTCTGTGCGCGTCCTTCGGTGGTGGAATTATTGGCGATGGGCTGGGTATCTCCGTAACCCCGGGAAGAAAGTCTGCCGGCGTTGATGCCTTTCGTTATGAGGTAGGAGGTTACCGATTTGGCCCTGTTTTCCGACAGTCCGATATTGTCGGCCGCTTTTCCGGAATTGTCCGTGTGGCCATTGATCTGGATCTTTACCGTGGGATTGTCTTTCATCAGCTGCACGACTTCGTCCAGCTCTACCTGGGACTCGGGTTTCAGCTCATATTTAGCGGGGTCGAAAAAGATGTTCTTCAATACGATAGCTGCGTTGGCTTCGATAGCCTGGAGGGGGATATCGATATTGTATGCGGTGTCGCCTTGTTGCTGGCTAAGGGGGAAGTTCTCCGAAAAAAAGAGGTATCCCTTTCTGTTCACATTAAAGGCATAGTCTTTCCCTTTCGGCAAGGTGATGAGGTAATTGCCGGTTTCGTCCGTTTGCAGCTTGCTGATCATTTCTTTGGTGGAAAGGTCGGTGAGTTCGACGCTGGAGGGGAGTCCTTTGTGGCTGGATCTGTCAAATACCTTTCCTTTCACCCAAAAGGTCCGGGCGGGGCGGATGTCATTGCGTAATTGAAAGCTGTAGAGGTCGAGACCTCCGCGGCTATCGGCCCGATCGCTGGCATAATAGGCTGTTTTACCATCTGCCGAGATGACAAGGCTCCCTTCGTTTTCAATGGTATTGATGGGATAGCCGAGGTTCTCTGGTTTTGACCAGATGCCTTTGGGGCCTTTCCTGGATAGGAAGAGGTCGTCTCCACCGTAACCGGGATGGCCGCTGGACGTAAAATAAAGGCTTTGGTTATCGGCGTGGATAAAGGGGGTTCCTTCATCTCCGGCGGTATTGATAACGGGGCCGAGGTTTTCCGGTGCGCTCCAATGTCCGTTGAGCAGGCGGTGGCTGACATAGATATCACTGCCGCCGTAGCCATCGGGTCTCCGGCTGGCAAAATAGAGGTCTCTTTTATCGGGGGAGAGGGAGGGGGCGGATTCCCAGGATTCGGTATTGATGCTGTCTCCCAGGTTCTCGGGGGTACTCCATCCGTCGGCCGTTAAATAAGATATATAGAGGTCGCAGCTTCCGAGTCCTTCCGGGAAATTGCATCCGGTGAAGATGAGCCATTGTCCATCCTGGGAAATATTCTGCGCTCCTTCATTCTGGTTGGTGTTAATGTTGCCGGGCAAGCTCCTGGCTTTGCTCCAGGACCCATTCACCTTCTCCGACTCATAGAAATCTTCATTGTAATTGTTGACCCGGCGGGTATAGATCAGTTTGGAGCCGTCGATGGTGATGGTGGGGTAGTATTCCGAGACGGCGCTATTGATGCTGTCTCCCATGTTCTGCAGCTCGAATTTATAATCGGGGTCTTTTTGTGCGCGGGCGTAATCCAGGGCGAATTGGTAGCATCTCTGCCTGTATTGGCCGGCTTTCTGGCTTTTCTCATTTAAATTAGGGACGGTCAGGAATAAATTGACGGCTTGCAGGGCTTTTTCAAAATCTCCTTTTCCGGCCAGGTTGATTGAATAGGGGAGGTTATAGTCGAGGAAATAGATGCTGTCTATGGCTCTGGCCTTTTCGTAGTTATCGATGGCGTTCTGGTAGTCCTTGCCTTCGCCGTACATGCCGCCCAGGGAGAGATAGGCGTCTTCGAATTTATTGTCAATTTTTATGGCTTGCTGTAAGGCTTCGATCCCTCCTTTGAAATCGTCTGACTCAGCCAGCTCCATGGCTTTTGAGTAGAGTTGGGCGGCCTTCTTATTTACTTTTTCTACGACGTATTGTGCATGGGCCGGCCGGGTGATCAGCAGGCATAGGGCGGCGGACAAAATAAAGGAGGAGTGGTTTCTCATACCGGGAAAATTACGAATCAAAATCTAAAACGTATGTTATAAAGATTTATTAGACTTCTGCTCCCTAAAGGGGAAATTAGGGAACTTGGATGTATTTATGCAGCTGGAGGGAAAACTCCCATTTGGGGTTGTCTTTGATATAATCGATGATCAGGGGAGTGATGGCGGTTGATTTACTCCATTCGGGCTGGAGGAAGAGGCGGCAATTGGGAGCTACCCGGGCGGCCCATTGTTCGGCCCATTCGAAGTCTGATTTATTGTAAATGACCACTTTTAATTCATTGGCCAGGGGTAGGATTTCGGGGAGGGGGGCTTTGAATTTTTTGGGGGAGAGACAGATCCAGTCCCACTTGCCGCTCAGGGGCCAGGCTCCGGAGGTCTCTATATTGGTGGTGAATCCGGCCTCGTATAATTGCCGGGTCAGCCCGGTGCAATCGTGCATCAGGGGCTCTCCGCCTGTTACCACGGCCAGGCGGCCGGGAAAGGCGCTGGCGGCGGCGACAATCTCCTCTATGGGCAGTCGGGGGTGTGCTGTTGCGTCCCAGCTATCTTTTACATCGCACCATACGCAACCTACATCGCAGCCGCCGAGGCGGATAAAATAGGCTGCTTTCCCCTGGTGAAAGCCTTCCCCCTGGATGGTATAAAAGGCTTCCATTACGGGCAAAACCCCTGCCTGTTTATTGGATGTAGCTAGTTGCATGTCGAATAAGAGTTCACCGGTTTATTTAAATTTAAGAAATTAAGACTGCTTTTAAAACAGGCTGCCTTTGATGTAAGACTACCTTTTAATTAAGACTGCCTTCGTTGCGCTCTTTGCAGGCCAAAAAGGTATTTTTCATCAGGGCTGCAATCGTCATAGGGCCGACTCCACCGGGTACGGGGGTAATATAGCTGGATAGGGGCGCCACTTCGTCATATTTTACGTCGCCTTTGAGGGCAAAGCCGCTTTTTTTAGTGGCATCGGGGACGCGGGTGATACCTACGTCAATGATGATGGCTCCCGGTTTAACCATGTCAGCCGTAACGAATTCCGGGCGTCCCAGGGCTGCCACGATGATATCGGCCTGCCGGCATATTTCCCCCAGATTGCGGGTATGTGAATGGCAAAGGGTCACGGTACAATTCCCGGTAGGGGTATTGCCGCTCAGCAGGATGCTCATAGGTCTTCCGACGATGTTGCTGCGTCCTACGACGACTGCGTGTTTACCCTTCGTCTCTATTTTATAATGTTCCAGCAATAAAAGGATACCATGGGGGGTGGCGGAGATAAAAGTGGGTTGTCCCTGCACCAGCTTACCCTGGTTGATGGGATGGAATCCGTCCACATCTTTGGAGGGGTGGATGGCATTGATGACCTTCTCATCTGAGATATGTTTGGGCAGGGGCAGCTGGACCAGGATCCCGTCCACGTCCATGTCATTGTTCAGATCCTCGATGATATTCAGGAGCTTATTTTCGCTGATATTGTCTTCCAGCCGGACGAGAGTCGATTTATAACCTATTTCTGCACAGGCTTTTACCTTGGCTCCTACGTAGGTTTCGCTGGCTCCGTTGTTGCCTACCAGGATAGCCGCCAGGTGGGGTATCTTTTTGCCTTCTGTGGTCAATTGAGCTACGTTCAGCCGGAGGGTATCTATGATTGCTTTGGAGACTAATTTCCCATCTAATAATTCCATGGCGCAAAGGTACTATTCCAAAACAATTGAAACTCACAATAAAATAAGAGATGGAGGGTGTTTTCTGAATGAAACGTATCGATGCAGCAGTTGTCAGTAATTAATTGTCATATTATTTTTTAATGATTTTAACTTTTCTTTTGGAAAATTCGTAAAATCACTATTTTTGGAGTCACTGTTTCACACACATTAATAAATAGTAAACTCACTGTCAACATGAGAAAATCTCTAATGTTATTAGGGATACTGGTATGCTGTAGCATGCTGGTATTTGCCCAAACGAAGGAAATTACAGGAAAAGTGACGGATTCAAAAGGCACTCCCATCCCCGGGGTGACCGTCAAGATCAAAGGCCTGAAGTCAGGCACCAGCGCAGATGCTGATGGAACTTTCAAAATCAATGCCTCCCCTTCTGCCACACTGATTATCAGCGGTGTAGGATTTGAACCCAAAGAAGTCCGGGTAGGAAATTTAGAAAATCTTAGTATTTCATTGAGGCAATCAGATGCCAGTCTGTCTGAGGTCGTGGTAACGGCCTTGGGTATTAAAAGGGAGAAACGCCTGCTTACCTATGCTACCCAGGAAGTGAAGGGAACTTCCCTGGTAGAGGCTAAGCAGAACAATCTGGTGAATGCCCTGGCCGGTAAAGTAGCCGGCGTGCAGGTAACCAATTCCAGCGGTATGCCGGGTAGTTCGGCACAGATCACGATCCGGGGAAACAGTACGCTGGTAGGTGATAATACGGCTTTGTTCGTCATCGATGGTATTCCGATGGATAATGGGGAAGCGGGCAATCCCGACGGTTCCCTGGGGGCCGGTGGCACCACCAACAGGGGGAGCGATATCGACCCCAATATCATCGAGAGTATCAACGTATTAAAAGGCGGTGCGGCTACGGCCTTATACGGGTCCCGGGCTTCGAAGGGAGCCATAATTATAACGACCAAGAACGGGGCTGGTAAGAACGGCAAGCCGAGTATCGCTTTTAGCTCCAGCTATTCTTTTGAGAATCCGATCCTGCCTAAATTTCAGCATAAATATGCGCAGGGTTCCGGCGGAGTGTACGTGGATGGTAATAATGGACAACTGGGATCGGCTTCCTGGGGGCCGTTGATAGATACCCTCAAAGTAAATGGAGTTTCGGTACAAAAGAGGGATAATGTAAAGGATTACTTCAAGACGGGGCATACGACCGATAATAACGTGACGGTCAGCGGGACCACGGAAAAATCCAATTATGTGGTCTCCTACTCTTACTTAAAAACGGATGGGACCGAGCCCAACACCAGCTATTCCCGGCATGCCTTCTTTGGCAAGTTTACCACCAAGCTGCTGAGCAATCTGACTCTGACGACGCAGTTCAATTATATTCATTCGGATAATCCCCGTCTGCTGGAGGGGAATAGCCTGGCCAGTCCTTTGTGGACGATCTACGCGGCGCCCATCTCCTGGAATCCTTTCCCATATGTACATCCGGACGGCTCTCAGCAAGTATACCGGGCGGCCCGCAACAACCCTTACTGGCTGGTCAACAATACAGGGCTGGATGAAAAAAATGACCGGATCATTCCCGTCATCAATTTAACGTATAGTCCCCTGTCCTGGCTGAGCATTACTGAAAGATTCGGGGCCGATATGTTTGTCAACAATTTAAATTATCATGAAAATATCGGGATTATCGGCTCTACTTCCACAGACGGGAGAGTATATACCCGGGAAAACCAGACCCAGAATTTCAACCATGATCTGTTCCTTGAAGCGAGGAAAAACCTGGGAGATAAATTCTTTCTCGATGTGATCGCGGGTAACAATGTCGTTTCCGATTATAACAACAGCTCCTTTGTAAGTGGGGTCGCGCTGGCCATCCCGGGTTTTTATAACGTCAGCAACGCCAGCAACGTCAGTGCCAGTTATAATTATTATAAGCAGCGGAAAGTGGGGTTTTATGCACAGGCTACCCTGGAATATATGAAGATGCTGACGTTGAACTTTACGGGCCGTTATGACGGCAGTTCTGTACTGTCCCAGGACAAGCAATTTTATCCTTATGGTTCTGCCAGCGCCGGCTTTATCTTTACGGAACCGCTGGGAATGGCTAACAACCCGATCTTTAATTTCGGAAAATTGAGGGTTTCTTATTCTGCCGTAGGCGGCGATAATGTTCCACCTTATTCGCTGAGTAACCCTTATTTGCATAATTCTGTAGGCAATATCGTCTTCCCGGTAAATGGGCAAAATGGCTTCCAGCTTACGAGTACTTATGCTTACCCGCTGAAAAATGAGAGTGTCAATGAGTTCGAAGCAGGCCTGGAAACCAAGTTCTTTCAGAACAGGGTTAGCCTGGACCTGACCTATTTCGATAAGAAAAGTAAGGATTTATTGACGCCCGGCTCGCCGCTTCCTCCCACTACCGGCTTTTCTTCGGCCAATATCAATGCCGGCGATATGACGAATAAGGGTGTCGAAATCGTATTGGGTCTTACCCCAATCCGGACTAAAGATTTCACCTGGGATTTGGGTTTCAATTTTACCAAGATAAAGAACCAGGTCATCCGGCTGGCTCCCGGAATTCCTTACCTGCAGTTTGCGGGTTTTACCAATCCCGGGATCTTTGCCTTCCCCGGGAAACCTTATGGCGTCATTTATGGGTCCCATTTCCTGCGGGATAGCGCCACCAATAAATTATTACTTAACGACAATGCTTATCCACAGGTTGCCAACGATCTGGCGCCGATCGGGAATGTTACCCCCAAATGGATCGCAGGCCTGACCAGTACGCTTACCTATAAAGCATTCTCCTTCTCCTTTGTGCTGGATTACAAACATGGAGGCGATATCCTGAACCTGGATAATCATTATTTGCTGTTCTATGGAACTCCTAAGGTGACGGAGAACAGAGGAACCATGAAAGTTTTCGATGGCATTATCCAGAGCACCGGCAAACAGAATACCCAGGCCGTGGCCCTGAACCAGAATTATTACCAGAATATCTCTTCCATTGCGGATGAATCCTCCGTGGAAGACGGCTCTTATTTCAAGCTTCGCCAGGCATCACTGGGGTATAATTTCAGCTCTTCCCTGCTGAAGGGAACGATAGTCAAGGGGCTTACGTTGACGGTAACGGGCACCAATTTCATACTATGGAAAAAATACACGGGTTCCGATCCGGAAGTAAGCTTGAATGGCAGTGGAAACGGACAGGGGTTCGCCAATTTTATGGTTCCTTCCAATCATAATATTATCATTGGTTTAAGGGCTTCGTTTTAGTAACAACAAAAAAATGACAATGAAAAAGAATAAAATAACTTTCATAATAGTAGCTGCTACGATATTGGCGGGGACCGGCTGTAAAAAATTCCTGGATGTCAATAAGAACCCTAACAATCCAACATCGGTTTCCGAGTCGCTGATCCTGACCCCGGTAGAAGTAACGACCGGAACGCAGGTGGTTGGCGGTTTTTATGGAACAACCTCGGCTTATTGGATGCAGCAGTTATCGCTCAACCAACCTCCTCCGAATGAGGAAACCTATCGCATACTTCCTGTGGATGTAGACAATACCTGGAGTTTTTATTTGTACCCGAATACGTTCGAAAATCTGGACGTAATGATCAACCAGGCGGAAGCGGCGGGTCACAATCAATATGCCGCCATAGGCAAAACCATTTTTGCTTATAATCTGGCCATTACCACTGACCTTTGGGGAAGTGTGCCTTTTTCACAGGCATTGCAGGTTACTAAGTATGTGGCCCCCAAGTACGATAACCAGGAAGCGATCTATCAGGGTATTCAAAATATGCTGGACAGCGCCTTATATTATATAGGTCAGCCTACCAGCGCCGTTGCTCCCGGTTCCGATGATTTCATTTATAATGGCGATATGGGGCAATGGAAGAAATTCATTTATGTACTTAAAGCACGGTATTACCTGCGACTGACAAAAGCGCCCGGGCATACGGCGGCTTTGCAGGCTGATAGTGCACTGGCCGCTTTGCAAACCGGGTTTGGGGCTAACAAGGATAATGCCGCTGTCCACTATTTCGGAAGCGCCCAGGCCGAAACACCCTGGTATGAGAATACGCTTCCCGGAGCCGGAGGAGTGGTATTGGCAAAATCCTTTATCGACTCGCTGATCAGCCGTAACGACCCAAGACTGCCGATCCTGGCGGATACGGGGGCCAATGGGGATTATGAGGGAAGGCCTTCCGGCGCCGATGCCTCCCCTGATCCCACGGTCTTTTCATCGGTGAATACTTTTTACGGAGGCTATCTTCCGCTGGAAAATATCACAACCGGCACTGCTGCTCCCTTGTACCTGACTACTTACGCGGAGCAATTATTTATCCAGGCAGAGGCTACTTTCTATAAGTCCGGGGCTGCTGCCGCTCAGCCTATTTACCAGGCGGCGATCGGCGCTCATATGGATATGCTGGGTATAAGCACCACAGCCAAGGCTGTTTATATCGCCTCCAGGCCCCTGCTGACGGCTACGAACGCTATCCAGCAGATCATTACAGAGAAGTATGTGGCGGATTTTCTATCGCCCGAGACTTATAATGACTGGAGACGTACAGGATTTCCCAGTCTGACCCTGGCTCAGAATGCCTATGTAAATTATATTCCCAGGAGATGGCCTTATTCTTCTACGGAAATATTGTCAAATCCTCAACCTGAACAGCAAGGTGTCACGACCGCCAGCAGGGTATGGTGGGATGCGCAATAAGATTGGATAATCAGACTTTGTATAACAAAAAGCTGCCGTTTGGCAGCTTTTTGTATTTGTTATACCTTTCGCAAAATTTTTGTATGTCAGATAATCAACAGCCTAATAATCAATTGAATATAGAGATCAGTGAAGAGATGGCGGAGGGGCAGTATGCCAATTTAGCGATCATTACGCATTCTCATGCGGAGTTCGTGATCGACTTTGTGAATGTGATGCCGGGGACTCCCAAGAGTAAGGTGAAGTCAAGGATCATTCTTACTCCGCAGCATGCCAAGCGGTTCATGAAGGCGTTGACGGACAATCTGAGCCGGTTCGAGACGGCCAATGGGAAGATACAGGATCTGGAGGAGGTGCAATTACCGTTTAATTTTGGAGGGCCTACGGCGCAGGCATGACAGGGGGCGGGGGCTGGCGGATTTAGAGCAGTCCCTGATCGGCGAAGCTGAAATAGCCTTCTTCGCTTACGATAATGTGGTCCATTAGTTTGATATCGAGGTATTGGGCGGCTTCTTTCATTTTTGTGGTCAACTCTTTGTCGGGTTTACTGGGGCGGAGGCTTCCGGAGGGGTGGTTGTGGTAAAGGATGAGGCTGGTGGCTTCTTCTATGAGGGCTTTTTTGAAAATGAGCCGGGGATCGGCTACTGTGCTGGTGAGGCCTCCCTGGCTGACGATCTCGTCGAGGAGGATCTTACCGGCGCTGTTGAGATAAATGACGCCAAAGACTTCATGGCGGAGATCGCGCAGTATAGCTTGCAGATAAGCGGCCACTTCGCGGCTATTTTTTACAAGGGGTCTTTCCAGAGAGAGGGCGATCTGCCTTCTCCGGCCCAGTTCCAGCGCTGCGGCGATCGTAATGGCTTTGGCCTGGCCGATGCCTTTGATCCTGGTCAGCTGCGGTACGGTCAATTTTCCCAGCTCCAAAAGATTATCTTTTCCCAGCTTAAGCACCTGTTTAGCCAGGTCAATAGCGCTATGTTCCCGGGTACCGCTACCGATCAGGATGGCCAGCAGTTCGGAGTCGCTCAGGGCACCGGGGGTTTTACTAAGTAGTTTTTCGCGTGGTTTATCGTCTTTTGCCCAGTCTTTAATCGAGTGTTTTTGCCCTTGCATAGACCAGATTTAGTCGTTATTTTCGATATTATAACAGGGTGTTAAAATAAGGATTTAACTCCTTCGTTATAGAAATAGTTTAGTGTTTTTAGACATCCGTAATCTTGTTTTGGACACCCGTAACCTTTGAAAACTAATTTAAAATCCAATGAAACGCACAACCTTTAACGCAATCGGTGGCTGGCAGCCTTTTCTGTTCTGTATCGGCATGTATGTTGTAGCCCTTTTCTTCTCTATTTTCGTTTGTTCCTCTATTTTTTATGCTTTGAATTCCAAATCTGCTTCCAAGGAGGCGGAAAAGACGGCTACAGTGGTGGTTGGTAAGCAACAGCTGGCGTCTGTAACGCATTAATTATAAGCTCTGTTAAAAATTTTCCAAGCTATCTGCCTATGGGTGGATAGCTTGTCTTGTGTCTATATGGCTGGCGGCCAGGGGGGAGGCCGGTTAATAATTTTTGAAAAGGGTTGCTGGTATTCTTTTTTCATTTATATCTTCGCGTCCTATTTCACTTACATATATGCAGCATACAGCCAAGATCTTTTGCGGTACGGGTTCGAGATATCTGGCCGAGAAAATCGCTCAGAATATTGGTCATCCTTTGGGGAAAATCAGCATTCAGCATTTCAGTGACGGGGAGATTCAGACTGTCTTTGACGAGAGTATCCGGGGCGATATGGTCTTTTTGGTGCAGAGTACTTACGCTCCGGCGGACAATATCATGGAGCTGTTATTAATGATCGATGCGGCCCGCCGGGCTTCGGCTTATAAGGTGGTGGCGGTGATCCCTTATTATGGGTATGCCCGCCAGGATCGTAAGGATAAGCCGCGGGTGGCGATAGGTAGTAAGCTGGTAGCCAATATGTTAGTGGCAGCTGGTGCGGATCGGGTCATTACGATGGACCTGCATGCTCCTCAAATCCAGGGCTATTTCGACATTCCGGTGGATCACCTGGACAGTTCGGCTATTTTTATCCCTTATATTGAGCAACTTAAGGTGGAAAACCTTACCTTTGCCGCCCCTGACGTGGGTAGTGCCAACAGAATCCGTGAAATTTCGGCTTATTTCAATGCGGAAATGGTGATTTGCGATAAGCACCGGAAGAGGGCTAATGAGATAGCCAGCATGGTAGTAATCGGGGATGTTACGGACAGGGATATAGTTCTTATCGATGATATTTGTGATACGGGCGGGACGCTGGCGAAAGCTGCGGGGCTGCTGATGGAAAAAGGGGCCAGGAGTGTGAGGGCTCTCTGTACTCATCCGGTGTTAAGCGGAAATGCTTATGCCAACATTGAGAACAGTGTGCTGGACGAGCTGGTGGTGTGTGATACGATCCCCCTGAAAAAGACGAGCCCTAAGATCAAGGTATTAAGTGTGGCGGAATTATTTGCCGTTGCTATCCGGAATGCGCATGAGAACAGGAGTATCACGGGATTGTTCATTCATTCGCAGCTAAGGAACAAGTAAGAGGGCTTAAGAATACGTAATTTTTAAACAAGCATACAAATGAAGACGATTACAATCGAAGGACAACTCAGGACCGAACTGGGCAAACAAGCCACCCGCCTACTTCGCTCTGAGGAAAAAGTGCCCGGTGTAATTTATGGGGGTGCTAAGGAAGTGAATTTTTCAGCTCCTGCGACATCTTTTAAAACACTGGTGTATACATCCGAGTTCCAATTAGCGGAGGTCAAGGTAGAAGGCACGGCTTACAGGTGCATCCTGAAGGATCTGCAATTTGACAAGGTTAGCGATGAACTGATCCATGTGGATTTCCTGGAACTGGTAGAGGACAAGAAAGTGATAGCGACTATTCCGATCAAGTTCACCGGCGCTGCGAAAGGGGTGAAAGACGGTGGTAAGCTGATCACTAAGATGAAAGTTTTAAAGATCAAGACCCTGCCTAAGTATTTGAAAGAAAATATCGAGGTAGATCTGACTGAACTGGAGTTGAATGGTAACGTACGGGTGGAAGACGTGAAAGCGGACAATTATGAGATCCTGAACTCTCCCCGTATTCCGATCGCTTCTATTGTCCTGACTCGTCAGCTGAAACAGGAAGAAGCTGCCGGTGCTCCGGCTGGTGCTGCTGCTAAACCTGCTGCTGGTGGCGCTAAACCAGCTGCTGCCGCCGCTGCTCCTGCGGCTGCTAAACCGGCTGCAGCTGCCAAAAAATAAATTAGATTATTAGTAGAAACCCGGTTAAATCTTAACCGGGTTTTTGTTATTTTTAAATACCCTTCCCTCTATGGGTAAGTTCCTGATAGTAGGCATTGGCAATATCGGAGCCGAGTATGCCGGCACCAGGCATAATATTGGGTTTGATGTGACGGATGCGCTGGTGAGCAAGCATGCCGGTGGTCCTTTTCGGGTGGAGCGGTTAGCCGAGGTGGTGGAAGTGAAGTGGAAGGGGCGGGTCTTTGTGTGCATCAAGCCCACGACCTATGTGAATCTTAGCGGAAAGGCCCTGAAATACTGGATGGATAAGGAGAAGATCGCTCTTGAAAATGTGTTGGTGGTGGTAGATGATCTGGCGTTGCCGCTTAACAGGTTCAGGCTGCGTCCAGGGGGAAGCGGGGCCGGGCATAATGGCCTGGAGAATATCCGGGAGGTGCTGGGTACGGACGCTTATCCCAGGCTGAGGTTTGGAATTGGCAATAATTTCCCCAGGGGGCGGCAGATAGACTTTGTATTAGGGCGGTGGGATGATATTGAATTACCCCTGGTGAGGGCAAAGATCGATAAGTCGGTCGAATTAATTGAAAGCTTTGCCACTAGCGGAATTGAACGGACTATGAGCTTGTACAATAAATTAGATTTTACACTATGATTTGTAAAGGGGAATCTTTATTTTCGCATAAATATTGCATTCATCCTTAATCATAGATGTTTTATATTCAATATACCTATCAAGTACCCGGGGGTCTTTTCAGGCCGAATGAAAACTGTGTAAAGAATTTTCTATTTAAAAACCCTGATTGAATATGAAAATATTCTGTGTTGGCCGTAACTATGTGGCTCATGCCAAAGAGTTAAATAATGAGATCCCGGATGAGCCGATTATATTTATGAAGCCTAAGAGCGCATTGCTGCAGGCGCATACGCCATTTTATTACCCGGAGTTTACCAACGAATTACATTATGAGGCTGAGCTTGTATTGCGTATATCCAAGAATGGAAAATATATTCAGGACAGGTTTGCCAGTAAGTATTACGATGCGGTGACGGTTGGTATCGATTTTACGGCGCGTGATATTCAGAATGAGCTGAAGGAAAAAGGTCTTCCCTGGGAGAAAGCCAAGGCCTGGGATAATTCTGCGGCTATCGGTAAATGGATCCCTCTCCAAAACATTAAGAATAAGAAAGACCTCAACTTTTGTCTTTATAAAAATAAAGAGCTGGTACAGCAGGGGAATTCCAATCTGATGATCAATAGTTTTGACAAGGTAGTGGCGTATATTTCCAACTACTTCTCTGTCAATATCGGCGATCTGGTATTCACAGGCACTCCGGCAGGGGTTGGAGAATGTGTGGTAGGTGACGAGCTGGAAGGATTTATCGAAGATGATAGTTTGCTGACTTTAGAAGTAAAATAACTTAGCCATAGCAAAGGTAGAGCCATTCTGTTGGAGACAGGATGGCTTTTTTTGTTCAGGAAAATTTTATTCATGATCACTGTTGATATTTTACTTCGGGCTTACCGCCTCATGTGTACTGCCAGGGAGATGGCTCTCCTCTACGAAAACAACCGCTCCATTTGTAAGTATGTTCATTCCACGTCCAGGGGACATGAGGCTATTCAGCTGGCTACTGCTTTTCATTTGCAGTCCTGTGATTGGGTGAGTCCCTATTACCGGGATGAAAGCCTGTTGCTGGGGTTGGGGTTCGAGCCTTACCAATTAATGTTGCAGTTGCTGGCGAAGGGGGAGGATGTCTTCACCGGAGGCCGGGAGTATTATGCGCATCCCAATTACCGGGGAATGGATAAGCCTGGTATTATTCATCAAAGCAGCGCCACGGGTATGCAGGCGATCCCTACTACCGGGATAGCGCAGGGGCTTCGTTATCTGGAGACTATCGGGTCTTCTTTATTACGAAGGGGGGAGAAGGGGGAAGCTCCGGTGGTTGTCTGTTCTTTGGGCGATGCCAGTGTGACGGAAGGGGAGGTGAGTGAGGCTTTCCAGTTTGCGGTGCTGAAAGAGCTGCCGGTTATTTACCTGGTGCAGGATAATGACTGGGGGATCAGTGTGCGTTCGGAGGAGTCGAGAAGTATGGATGCGTATGAATATGCCGGCGGGTTCAAGGGGATGGGCCGGTTGCGGATCAATGGGAGCGACTTCCAGGAGAGCTATGAGTGCATGGGGCGTGTGGTCCAGGATGTTCGTAACGGGAGGCGTCCTTACCTGGTGCAGGCGCAAGTGCCTTTGCTGGGGCATCATACGAGTGGTGTAAGGAAGGATTTTTATAGGAGTGTGGAGGATTTGGAGCGACAGGCGTTGCGTGATCCCGGTCCGGCATTGAGGGGGCGGCTGTTGGGGCTGGGTATGGAGGAGGCTGAGCTGAAGGAGTTGGAAAATAAGGCGGCTTTGCTGGTTGGGCAACAATTCCAGGCGGCGGTCGCGGCCCCGGATCCAGATCCGGCTACGGTGGGCAATTTTGTTTTTGTACCGACCCCGGTGACGGAAGAGACGGGGGAACGGAGTCCGGGGGGGGGTGAGAAGGTGCTGATGGTCGATGCTGCTTTGTTTGCCATCCGGGAGATTATGGAGGAGTATCCGGAGGCGTTGTTATACGGACAGGATGTAGGCCGCCGGCTGGGAGGCGTCTTTCGCGAGGCGGCTACGCTGGCCGAACAATTCGGGGATCACCGGGTCTTCAATACGGCGATCCAGGAAGCGTATATTATCGGGTCTACTGCGGGCATGAGCGCTGTGGGGGCCAAACCAATCGTAGAAATTCAATTTGCAGACTATATTTATCCGGGTTTCAATCAACTGGTGACGGAGCTCTCGAAATCCTGTTATCTGAGCCAGGGAAAATTTCCCGTTCAAACGCTGATCCGGGTTCCGATCGGGGCTTATGGCGGCGGTGGTCCTTATCATAGCGGGAGTATCGAGACTACTTTGTTATCCATTAAGGGGATCAAAGTAGTTTATCCTTCCAATGCGGCGGATATGAAGGGGCTGATAAAGGCCGCATTCCTGGATCCGAATCCGGTGGTGATGCTGGAGCATAAAGGGCTTTACTGGAGTAAGGTGCCGGGCACCGAGGATGCGAAGAGGGTCGAGCCGTCGCGGGATTATATTTTACCGCTCGGAAAAGCCGGTATTGTGCTGGAAGCCGACGAAGACTGTATAGATTGCGGGGAGACCTGCTGTATTATCACGTATGGAATGGGCGTCTACTGGGCCCGGGCGGCGGCCGATCACTTCCCCGGCCGGGTGGAGGTGGTGGATCTGCGGACGCTGTATCCGTTGGATGAGGATCTTATTTTTGCAAGGGTGCGCCAGCATGGAAAATGCCTGGTGCTTACGGAGGAGCAGCAGAATAATTCCTTTGCCGAGGCGTTGGCCTGGAGGATCTCCAAAAACTGCTTTCGCTGGCTGGATACTCCGGTGGAGGTGATGGGTGCCCTAAACCTTCCTGCGGTGCCCATGAATATCCTCCTCGAAAATGCGATGTTACCCAATTCTTTTAAAGTTACCTCAGTTATCGGGAGTCTGCTGGGGGCCTGATGGGGCGGGCTGATGCCGGATGTGAATAATTATTTTATAAGTCTACAAAATTAGTGGACTATTTATTTGGAGATTCAGGAGAGGGATATTACCTTTATTTCATCATCACGATCGATGGAATTTCATCGCCAATCGATGGAGTCTTCCCGGTTGAGGGTCCCGGAAAATTTCCTGATACCCTGGTTAGCAGGCTTGATTTAGACGGAAGGACAGGTGGTTGTTTATTCTGGTTTGATCGGCAGTTGCCAGGGGATCAGGGAGTTTAAGGGGGCAGCATTTATAAAATTTATACTCATGCAACGTCTGGCAATTCTCTCTTTTATCGGAATCATCGGCCTTCTGCTGGCTTCAGCGGCACATGAGTCAGCAGGCCGGAATACCCGTAACAAAGCAGGCAGCATTGCCGTGACTTATGTCGCTGCAAAACCGCCTGTAGAAGCTACGCGATGATCGGATGAGCCGGGGATCAGCCGATCATCGCCGATGGATCGATGATGATCGCCGATCTAGTATTTCGTTAATTCCGGTTGCACCTCATCGATATAGGACAGGATGCCACCTTTAAGATTGTATAGATTTGTAAATTTGAATTTCTCTTCCAGTGCGCGAATAGCTTTTGCGCTTCTTCCTCCCATCTTGCAATGAATGATCACTTTTTTATCGGTGTCGATCCTGCCGGCGATAGCATCTGTGTTATCGAGGATGGTTCCCAGGGGAATTAATTCTGCACCGATATTGACGATATCATATTCATGGGGCTCGCGTACATCGATCAGCTGAAATTTCTCTCCTTTCACCTGCAGGTCATAGAGTTCTTTTGCGGTGATCTCCTTCATGGATTTCTCTTCGACGGCCCGCATTCCGCAGAATTGTTCGTAGTCGATGAGTGCGGTGATGGTTGGGTTCTTACCATTAATGGGGTTGTCTTCTCTTCTTTTGATGTTGAAGGTCCTGCTTTCGAAGTTCAGGGCATCAAAAATATAGAATCGGCCTGAGAGGGTATCTCCCACTCCTGTGATGACCTTGATCACTTCCAGCGCCTGCAGGCTACCGATAATACCTGGTAATACTCCCAGGACTCCTCCTTCCGCACAGCTGGGCACCAGGCCGGGAGGGGGAGGGCTAGGGTAGAGGTCGCGGTAATTAGGGCCGGGGTTTCCTTGGGCGTCTTTATAGTTAAATACGGAGACCTGTCCTTCGAATTGAAAGATAGAAGCGTAAACGTTTGGTTTACCGAGCAATACCGATGCGTCATTCACCAGGTAACGGGTAGGGAAATTATCCGTTCCATCTGCGATGACATCGTAGTCCCGGAGGATATCCAGTGCATTCTGCGAGTTGATATGCGTGTTATAAATACGGAGCTGGATATAGGGGTTCAGTGCTTCGAGTCTTCGTTTAGCTGCTTCCACTTTGGGTTTGCCGATCTCGTTGACGCCGAACAGGACTTGTCTTTGCAGGTTGCTGTCATCGACTACATCGAAGTCGACGATACCGATGGTGCCTACGCCTGCAGCTGCCAGGTATAGTAATACCGGGCTCCCGAGGCCGCCGGAACCGATGACGAGGACCTTTGCGGCTTTTAATTTTTGCTGGGCTTCCATTCCGAAGCCGGGGATGATGATATGTCTGTCATAGCGGGCGAGCTCTTCTTTGGTGAAGAGGGGGGCTGCGCCGGAAGACGAGGGCTGGGGGGCATCGGAGGATGCTTTGCCGGAAGACGGGGGCTCGGGGGCGCCGCCTGCGATTGCGGGGACGATGCTGATGACGGTGTCTTCCTTGACGGTGGTTTTTTCCTGCTGCAGGTTCCTGATATCGTCATTGCCGACAAAGATATTTACATAAGAGCGGATGTTGCCGCTCTCGTCCAGCAGATGCTTCTTCAGGTCGGGAAAGTTGAGGGTGATCTCGTTTACCGTGTCCTGTATCGTGCCGGCGCTGACGGCCAGCCTGGCCGTATTATTCGTGAATTTCCTTAATGGAGTTGGGATGATGACCGTTGCCATATTGCTGTGTTATTTATTTAGGTGAATTGATAATCGATAATTTTTTCTTCTTCGAATTGTTGTTCTTCGTTCAGCAGCCAGGAGCGAAGGGTAATGCCTCCATTTTCTATGGTTGCGTCCTTGTCCATTACGGAGACGATGACATAGGAAAAGTAGGGTTGTGCCGCTACGCGATCGTGTTCCGAGGGGATAGCGGGATGTTTGGGGTGGGAGTGGTATACGCCCAGCAGGGTCCAGTCATGGTCGAGGGCATGTTGCTCGGCGGTCATATAATCGAGGGGGGAGATCTCGAAGCGTCGTTTCTTGTCCCCTTGTTTGGAATTATCCACTACCAGTATGTCGATGATGACGCGGGTGCCATCCGTCTCTTCTCTGCCAAAGAAGAAGCCGCAGCATTCGTCGGGGAAAGTATTGACGGCATCTTCTACCAATAGTTGACGGATGTGGGGTTCGATGATGATCATGTTATAGCAATTTTTGTGTTATTTCACTGTATTTATCGGCATTGTCGGGCAGGACGGTCACGAGGATGCCTTCTTCCAGCTTTTCGGCAATCTTCATGGTACCTGCCAGGTTCGCGGCGGCGGAGGGGCTCAGGCGCAGGCCTTCGTGGCGGTAGGCTGCTTTGATGATCTCATGGGCTTCTTCCGTACTTACTTCCTGGTTGTCGTCGGCCACGGCGGGATCATAGATCCCGGGTACGATGGCGGTCTCGAGGTGTTTCCATCCTTCGAGGCCATGGAGGGCAAAGTCGGGTTGCAGGGAGATCAGCTTTATCCCGGGTTTCAGTTCTCTCAGCCGGCGGCCGGTCCCTACGAAGGTGCCGGTCGTTCCCAGGCCGGCTACGAAATGGGTGATGCCGGGCAGCTCTGCGAAGATCTCGGGCGCCGTGGTATGGTAGTGTGCTTTCCAGTTGTTTTCATTTTTATATTGGTCGGCATAGAAATAGCTTGCGGGATCCTGGTCAGCGAGGTCTTTAGCTACCTGCTGGGCTCCATCCGTTCCTTCGAAGCGGGAGGTGAGGATGAGGCGTACTCCCAGCGATTCAAGAATCTCTTTTCGCTCTCTGGAAGCGTTCTCCGGAAGGCAGAGGGCGACGGGGATGTTCAGCAGGCTGGCGATATGCGCATAGGCGATACCGGTATTACCGCTGGTGGCGTCCAGCAGGGTTCTGCCGGGTGTCAGCTGGCCTTGTTCTATGGCGCTGCGGATGATATTGTAAGCGGCGCGGGCTTTGACGCTACCGGACAGCTGCATCCATTCTTTTTTGGCGTAGATCTGTACGTTCTTTTTCTGGAAAAGACGGGTGATATGATGCAGGGGGGTATGTCCGATCTTTTTTTCCAGCGATTGAACGGCGGAAAGAAGATCGGCGGGAGAAAGAAGGTCGGTTGTTGTTGTCGTTTGCATAATAGTCTAATAGTCTGCTAAATAAAAAAAGCTCCACGGGTGGTGGAGCTTTTAAATATTGTATTAATAGTTTTAATCAGCTTATAAGAGGTCATCCTCCACCAAAATAACCATGGCTTGCTTACAACAGCAACAACAACAAGTTTTATTTATGAAAGCATGGTTCATGGAAGAGAATATAGGCAAAGGTAGGGATTCTTACCAAATTTCCTACCGGGGACCCCTGATTTTGTTAAAAATGCCCCCCGGGGGGGCCTAAATAATTGATAGTTATTTATCTTGCGGGCTCAATTTATTTTGTTTCAACACCTACCACCATGGAAAAATCCGCTGTAAATGGCAAGAAAATAGCTGCCGGCAAGGCAATCGGGTATATTAAGAATGGGATGACCCTGGGGCTGGGTACGGGGTCTACGGCCTATTGGGCTATCCAGGGGATCGGGGAGATGGTTAAAAATGGCTTGTCCGTGCGGGCTATTGCCACGTCCATGCAGTCGGAGGCGTTGGCGAGGGAGCTGGGGATCCCGATCGTGCCTTTTGCGGAGATCGATCATATCGATCTTACGATCGATGGGGCGGATGAGGTGGACGAGATGCTGAATCTCATCAAAGGAGGGGGGGGCGCGCTGCTGCGGGAGAAGATCGTGGCGTCTGCTACTACCTTCTATATCATTATAGTAGACGGCAGTAAGCTGGTCAGTAAGCTGGGGTCGTTCCCGTTGCCGGTGGAGGTGGCTCCGTTCGGATGGGAGATGACGATGAAGAGGCTGACTGCTTTGGGCTGTACGGCCAGGATGCGCATGGCCGATAAGAAGCCTTCGACAGATGGTATGCCTGTAATGGAGGCGAAGCCTTTTTTGACGGATAACAGTCATTATATTCTCGATTGCTCTTTTGGGCTGATCCCGGACCCGGCTCTTTTGCATGCGCAGGTGAGTGCGATTACGGGTGTGATGGAGGACGGCTTCTTCATCAATATGGCAGATATCGTGGTGGTTGGTTCTCCGGAAGGGGACACGAAAGTAATCGAGCGAAAGAATCTTAAATAAAATAAAAGATGAATCAATCCGTAGTTGCCCTGAAAGAAGTGTTGAACCCTGTTCGTGATCGTCTCATTGATCATCCGGTCTATCAGCAGGTGCAGAGTGCTGCTGCCCTGCGCATATTCATGGAGCATCATGTCTATGCCGTATGGGATTTTATGTCGCTGCTCAAAGCGCTGCAACAGGCGCTCACGGTGGTGAGCATTCCCTGGGTGCCGAGAGGCAATGCGAATACCCGGTATCTCATCAATGAGATTGTCGTGGGGGAGGAGAGTGATGTGGATGAGGAGGGGCGGCGTACCAGTCATTTCGAGCTATACCTGCGTGCCATGCAACAGGCGGGTGCGGATATCGTACCGGTGAACAGGCTGCTGCAAGCCGTGGAAGAAGGGTTACCGGTGGAGAAAGCCATCGCGCTGTATGTGTCTGAGCCGGCAGTCCGTGATTTTATGGAATTTACTTTCAGCACGATCGCTTCCGGCAAATTACATGCTATTGCGGCCGTGTTCACTTTCGGGCGTGAAGATCTGATCCCCGATATGTTCCTGCAGATCGTGCAGGATCTTTCCAAAGAAGCGCCTGGTCAGCTGACCATTTTTAAATATTACCTGGAGCGTCATATAGAAGTGGATGGCGGGCATCATAGCCACCTGGCTATTTCCATGCTGGAGGAGCTGTGCGGTGAAGATGCACAGAAATGGGAGGAAGCGGCGGCATATGCCAAGGCTGCCCTGGAGTCGCGCATCCGTTTGTGGGATGGCGTGCTTGCCGGCGTTGGGGACGCTATGGTTGTAGGGTGAGGGTGCCTTTCAGCCGCAGGTCCCGGGAAGAGGCGCCGACCATGATCCGGAAGTCGCCTGGTTCCGTTACGCTTTCTAATTTTTCATTTAACAGACTGAGCATGGAGGGGGTGAGCATGAAGCTTACTTCCTTTGTCTGTCCGGGTAACAAATGCACCCGGGAGAAACCTTTGAGTGCCATAACGGGTGTGGCGACGGATGACAGCAGGTCTCTGATATACAACTGAACGACTTCATCGCCTTCCTGGTCGCCGGTGTTCTTCACTTTGCAGGAGACGGTCGTCGAATCATGAATAGATATATTGTTAGCTGCCAGCCGCCAATCGCTGTATTCGAAATGAGTATAGCTGAGTCCAAAGCCAAAGGGGAAGAGGGGGAGTCCGCTCAGGTTATTGTAATCATCTCCCCGCCCTGTGGGTTTGTGGTTATAGACGAGGGGTAGCTGTGCTTCTGACATAGGATAGGTGATGGGCAGGCGTCCGCCGGGATTGTAATCGCCGAATAAAACTTTGGCCACTGCGTTGCCTCCTTCTTCTCCGGGGTACCAGATTGCCAATACGGCGGGCACTTTATCCAGCCATGCGTTCATGGTGATGGCGCTGCCTCCTGACAACAATACAATGACGGGTTTCCCGGCAGCGGCTACCTGCCTGATCAGTTCTTCCTGATGGCCGGGCAGGTTTAACAGGGCCCTGTCGCGGAACTCTCCTTCCTCTATGCCGGCAACAATGACGGCTACGTCTGCCTGCCGGGCTGCGGCAACGGCTTCGCTGATCCGGGCTTTCCAATCGTTGGGCACTCCATAATTCCATATCAGTTTAAGATGTGCGTTGCCGGCGGGCTCGAAGAATTCCACGCGGATGGCATATGCTGCATCTTTTTCAAAATGGAAGTCCGTCAATATGGTACTGTAGGTTTGTTTTTTCCAGTTGTCGATAACCAATTTGTCATTGATGTATAACCGATAGCCATCGTTGCCTTCCAGTCCGATCTGAACCGTGCCTGTTTCAGGGGCCCGTAATTTTCCTGTCCACCGGACGGAGTAGAAATCATTGCTGAGTACGGGCGCTGGCGGGAACAAAGTCCATTGAAAGTTGAGGGCGGCGTCGATCCGGGTAAGTGCGGGTTTATCGCTTAAGGTTATGTTATTAAAATATTCTCCTTTGAGTCCCGGTTTTTTTATGCCTTCATTCGTGTTGGAGAGGTAGGTGGTTGGAATGACGGCGTACTGTTCGGAGTTCCTGCCGCATCCGGGCGAGTAGGAGATTTTTGTAGTGGCGCCGGCTCTTTTGCGGAGTCCGTCCAGGATGCTGATCTTTCCGTTGCCGGGTCCGCTATAGCCTCCCAGTCTTGCTTCCATGGCGTCTTCGCCGATGACGGCGAGCGTACGGACTGATTTATTGAGGGGGAGGGTCTTTTTTTCATTTTTTAAAAGAACGATGGATTCCAGGGCGGCCTGCCGGGCGATGACTTTGTGCGTGCTGTCTTTTGCCCATCTTATGGCTTCTGTTTCCGGAATGTAGGGGTTTTCGAATAGTCCCAGTTCGAATTTCGCTCTCAGCACCCTGGCTACGGCATCGTCGATTCTTTCGGGTGCGATGCTCCCGTCGAGGAAGGGGGGAATGAAGAGTTTATAATGCTCGTATTCAGTTTGGAAAATGACGTCCAGTCCGCCGGTGATGGCCTGCTGGCCGGAGGTGGGATAGTCTTTTGCCGTAAAGTGCAGGACATTCGCTCCGCCGGTGGCGCTGGCATCAGAAATTACGAACCCTTTGAATTTCCATTCTCCCTTTAATTTTTTATTCAGCAGCCAGTCGTTGGCGGTGCAGGGAGTGCCGTCCAGGGAGTTGTAGGCGGTCATGAGGGATCGTGCGCCGGCTCTTTCGATAACAGCCCTGAAGGGCGGGAAATAGATCTCGTCGAGCAGCCGCTCGTTGTAGTGGATGGGATAGCTGTCGCGTCCTCCGTCGCCTACGTTGGCGATAAAGTGTTTGGGTGTTGTGATGATACCTGCTGTTTCGAAGGGTTGTACGAAGGCTACGGCTATTTCTGAGCAGAGGAAAGGGTCTTCGCCGTAGGTCTCTTCGGTGCGGCCCCAGCGGGGATCTGCCGCGATATTGATGACGGGGGTCAGGATCTGCCGGATGCCCCGGATCTTTGTTTCTGTTGCGATGGCGCCGGCTACCTGACCGACGAGGGTGGTATCCCAGGTAGCTGCCAGTCCGATGGCCTGCGGGAAGGCGGTGGCGCCTGCGCGTACGAGGCCGTGCAGGGCTTCGTCAAAGGGTATGATGGGGATGCCCAGTCTTGTCTGTTCCAGGAAATATTTTTGCAGGGCATTGATCTTTCTATTTAGCGCCAGGGTGCTTTCCGTGGTGCTGTAATGGAGGAGCTGTCCGGCTGCGTCGCCTTGTGCGCCGGCGCTTACCTGGAAGCCGAAGAGGCCGTGGTTATATTGTGATCCGGTCGCATTGTCCAGGTCGCCGGGAATCATAAAGAGCTGCCAGAATTTCTCTTCTTTCGTCATTCGGGACAGCAGGTCCTTGATCCTCTCTTCGATGGGGCGGGTGGGATCTTTGTAGGGAGGGGTAGTTTGTGCGGTGGCCGGTGTGACGGTCTGTGCTGCACCTGCTAAATTGCTAAACAATCCCAGGGAGAAAAGTATAAGGAAATGTATGGTTAAGGGCTTGCTGAAAAAAGCGGGATTTCTCATGGGGCAAATATAAACTGAAATTGCCAGCCGGGGAAAGTGGCGATAACTTTATATCTTGGGCTAAAGTTTTTATATGTTGTCGATTGGTAAGGTTGTCGTTTGTTGGTTCGTTGTATTTGCGATGGGGTATAGGGGGGCGGCGCAGGGCCGGCAGGGTACGGGTATACGGAACCGGTATATATCTTCTCCGGATACGCCGCACCTGGTGATCGAGCGAACGATGATCTATACACCTGCTGTTGGGGGGCAAGAGGGGCGGGGTGCAGCCGGAGAAGTGGGTAAGGGGGCGATGGTAACGGGGCTTTATAATCATCATGCGTCTGTTATAAAGTTTAAAGATAAGCTCATTGCGATCTGGTCGGATGGCAGGGTCGATGAAGATGCGCCGGGGCAGCAGGTGGTTTTTTCTTTTTCGAAGGATTTTTATCATTGGTCGGCGCCGCAGGTGTTGGCGAAGCCTTCGCTTTACCGGGGGGATACGTTCAATGTGCTGACGGCTGCGGGCTTTCACCGGTTTGGGCGCGCCATGGCTAAGGGTGGAGAAGACGGGCGTTCAAGGACGGGGGATACGCTGGTCGCTTATTATGGGGAATATTCGCCGAAGCGGCAAAATACGCATTTGTGGGCGCGGACCAGTGTCGACGGCGAGCACTGGAGCGCTCCCCTGGATATGCATCTGCCGGTAAATCCGAATCACGGGCCGCAGGAGATAGCCGGCAACAGGCTGGTGATCAGCGGGAATTTTACTTTTCCTTATACCGATGATCCTTCGGGGCTGAGCGGGTGGAAGATGAGCAGTCCTTATCCGGACTCTCTTTACCGGGAAGATAACCCGGCTACCTTCTATGCGCCGGCGGCTAAAATGGGGCTGCCTCCTCTTTGTGAAGGGTCTTTCTTCCAGACGGACGATGGGGTGCTGCATATGTTGCTGCGGGTGACGGGAAAGGGCTGGAGGGGGCGTCTCTGGCTTACGGAGAGTAAGGACAGGGGGGCGCATTGGTCATTCCCGGTAGAGACGGCGTTTACGGACAATGACAGTAAATTCCATTTCGGTCGGTTGCCGGACGGACGTTTCTATTATGCGGGGATTCCCGACACGCTGCATCATTATGCGCGTACGCCGCTGGTGTTGGCGCTTTCGAAGGACGGGGTCGTTTTTGACAAGCAATATATTATCGCGGAGCAGCCTTATACGCTTAAGAAAGAGGGTTTATGGAAGGGTGGGCAGTATGGCTATCCGCACACGTGGATCGATGGGGGCTATCTGTATGTGATCGTTTCCCGGCAGAAGGAGGCTATCGAGATCCTGCGGTTTACAATCAGTCAGTTGTGAGCAGGTTTAGTCAATTGTGACCAGTTGCGATCTATTTTAAAATTGAGTAATCCGAGCTAAATAGTAATATTTTTTATGATCTTGCATTACAATATGAGAATCATTCTAATTTTCTTTGTTTCCCTTATTGGGTTAGGGCCTTTAGCGGCCCAGGATAAGCATATTTTCTCTCTTGGGAAAAGCGATTTTCTGCTGGATGGCAAGCCTTTTCAGCTCGTCAGCGGGGAGATGCATCCTGCGCGGATACCCAGGGAGTACTGGCGGCAGCGTATTCAGATGGCGAAGGCGATGGGTTGTAATACGATCGCGGTCTATGTTTTCTGGAATTACCTGGAGTCGTCTCCGGGGATCTGGGATTTTTCTACGGATAACCGGGATATAGCGGCTTTTATCCGGCTTTGTAAAGAGGAGGGCATGTGGGTGCTTTTGCGTCCTGGCCCTTATGTTTGTGCGGAATGGGATTGGGGCGGGCTTCCTTTTTATCTGCTGAAGATCCCGGATATAAAGGTGCGCTGTATGGACCCGCGGTATATGGCAGCGGTGAGAAAGTATGTCGCCCGGCTGTCGAAGGAAGTCGCCGGTCTGCAATGCACGAATGGGGGGCCTATTCTGATGGTGCAGGTTGAAAATGAATATGGCAGCTATGCGAATGATAAGATCTACCTGGAAGCCTTAAGAAAGCTTTGGCTAGTGAATGGTATCACGGTCCCTTTTTATACGGCGGACGGCCCTACGGCTTTTATGTTGGAAGCGGGAGGCCTGGATGGCTGTGCCATCGGATTGGATAGCGGTGGCGGGGATGCTGATTTTGAGCAGGCCCAGAAGCACAATCCGAATGTGCCTGCCTTTAGCAGTGAAAGCTATCCAGGTTGGCTTACGCACTGGAAGGAACCCTGGCAGAAACCGGATACGGCGGGGATCTTACGGGACGTGTCGTACCTGTTGTCTCATAAACGATCGTTTAATTTATACGTGGTGCATGGAGGAACGAATTTCGGATTCACTGCGGGGGCCAATGCCTTTACTCCTGTACAGTTCCAGCCTGATGTGACGAGCTATGATTATGATGCGCCTGTGAGTGAACAGGGGCGGGCTACTCCCAAGTATTATGCTTTGCGCCGGCTGATCAGTCAGTATGTAAGTTATAAGATACCGGAGCCGCCTGCGCCGATCCCGACGATGGAGATCCCGCCGGTTAAGCTGGAGCCTTTTACTTCAGTATGGGATCATTTACCCACTGCCAGGAAATCGCCACAGCCTCTGCCTATGGAAGCCTTTGATCAGCGGGCCGGCCTGATCCTGTATCGTACCCGGCTGATCGGGCATAAGAGCGGCAGTCTGACTATTACCGAACCGCATGATTATGCCCTGGTCTTTTTGGATGGCCGGCTGATCGATACCGTGTTCCGGGATGGGGGTAAATGGACGGTTCAACTACCAAAGACGGACAGCAAAGATCCTTTGTTGGAGATTTTGGTGGAGGGCATGGGGCATATCAATTTTGCGCAATACCTGATCGATCGGAAAGGAATAACGGACAGGGTCACCCTGAATGGGATGACGCTTATGAACTGGGATATTTTCTGTTTGCCGCTGGATGAAAATTATATGCGGGGGGTTGGGGGCGCATCCGTGCAGAAGGGTGGAAACAGCGAAAAGGGAGGGAGTCCGGGGGGAAGGGGAAATGGCTCTCTTGCCGGGAGTCCTGTGGGCAAGCAAGGCATTTTCTTTAAGGGCAGCTTCCTACTGAATGAAACGGCCGATACTTATATCGACATGAGCCAATTCAAAAAAGGGGTGGTGTGGGTGAATGGGCACAACCTGGGACGGTATTGGTATGTGGGTCCGCAGCAGCATCTGTATTGCCCTGCTCCCTGGCTGAAAAAAGGGAAGAATGAATTGATCGTGTTTGACCTGCATCAGCAGGATGGGGCTATGGTAAGAGGGGTGAGGACCCTGGAATAGACGAGATGGGAGCAAATGTACCGATCAGCCTGATAATTCGTTTATAAAGGTCTGTGAATTCAAAAGGTTTCGACATATAATCGTTCATGCCTGATTCGAGGCATTTTAATTTTTCTCCTTTTAGTGCGGTGGCGGTCATGGCAAGTATGGGTGTACTGATCTGCATTTCCTGCCGGAGGTGTTGGGTTGTTTCATAACCGTCCATTTCCGGCATCTGGAGGTCCATTATAATGAGGTCATAGGTTTTCCCGTCCCGGAGGTTGTTGATCGCTTCTCTGCCATTACTTGCTATATCCACGTTTGCCCCGACTTTTTCCAGTACATAGGCGATTAATCTTTGATTGATCTCGTTGTCTTCTGCCACCAGGAACTGTTTGCCGGTCAATAACGATGTATAATCAATGGTGTCATCAGGCGCAAGGGGGATCGTCTTTGTCTCATTATTGTAAGCATATGAAATAGTAAAACTAAAGCGGGTCCCTTTGTTTATGCTGCTTTCCACCGAAATATCGCCACCTTGAATTTTTAAAAGCTGTTTGCAAATAGCCAGTCCAAGCCCGGTTCCGCCATAGCGTCTTGTGATATCGGGTCCTGCCTGGGAAAAGTCTCCGAAGATAAGATGCATTTTATCTTCAGGTATACCGATGCCTGTGTCTTCTATGATAAACTTCAATTGTACCTCATTCTCCGTTTTGTCCAGCAATAGAATATTGACATGGATATGGCCTGTTTCTGTGAATTTAATGGCATTGCCGATGAGATTGACCAATACCTGGTTCAGCCGGTAGGGATCTCCTGTTAAAACAGGGGGAATATCCTTGTCGATCTGAATTTCCAGGGCTAATCTTTTTTTGTCTAGTTTATGTTTGAAGAAGGCTTTTATATTATCAGCTGTTTCCGTGAGTTTAAAATCTATTTTTTCTATGGTAAGCTTGCCTGCTCTTATTTTTGACAGGTCCAGTATATCGTTGATGATTACCAGCAGGTTGTCGGCAGAATGTTTGATGATCCGGGTAAATTCCCTTTGCTTGTCATTTAAAGGCGTCTCCATCAGCAGGTCTGTCATTCCCTGGATCCCGTTCATGGGGGTGCGGATCTCATGGCTCATGTTCGCAAGGAATAATTCCTCCATTTTTTTGGCATCTTCCGCAACCTTGCGGGCTTCAATGAGTTGTCGCTGATAGTTTACGGTATCTGTGAGGTCGGTGGCGATACTGCAGACACCGAAGACTTCGCCCCTTTCGTCCATCAAGGGGAATTTCATCACCGAGAAATGACGTATTCCGTCAGATGTCTCCACCGATTCTTCCATTTGAAGCGGCTTTTTTGTGCTGATCACTATTAGATCCTTTTTCCGCCTGCGTTCCGTAGCCTCCTTGTCTTTGACGACTTCAAAGGCGGTTTTGCCTATTATCGTATCATCGAATTGCAATAATTCCTTGAATTTATTATTCACCACTACATAATGGCCTTCAAGGTCTTTGAGATAAATGATAAGAGGAGCGTTATCCATGATCGATTGCAGCCGGTATTGGTTTTCCTTTAACTGGAGGTCTTTTATTTCCAGGTTCAGCTGCATTTGTTTTCTCTCTGAGATATCTTTTACGATACATTGAAAGCCAACGATGGATTCTTTTTCATATAGAAGGACGGCTGATTGTTCCACCCATTTTATTTCTCCTGTATGGGTTATTATTGGAAATTCTATGTTGGTTTCCTGGGTACGGTTCTTAAGCTGATCGATATAAGTATCCGTTACTTTTTCCAGCCATGCCGGTTCTACGAGGGAGGAAAAATGTCTGTTATTCAGTTCTGCGGGTGAATGTCCGGTCAATTGGGTAGTCTTTGAGCTGGCAAAAGTGATATGCCCGCCGATATCGGCTGTATACATAGCGGCCCCGGCGTTCTCAATCAGGTTACGGTATTTTGCTTCGCTGGTATATGCGTTTTCTTCGGCTGCTTTCCGACGGGAAATATCCTTGTTTAATTGAAGGAGGATAATGACGATGAGCATAAAGCCCGAAGTTCCGCCGATCAGGGCTATATAGAAACTATTCCTGCTGTATTTTTTGTTTTTAGCAACCCGCTCCGCCAAAAGATCATTTTCATTCTGCAGCATTTTAGCAAGCGTTCCTTTTATAGAAAGGGTGATCGCCGGCGCCCGGCCATTAAAGGTGATTTTCCTGGCTTGTACGGGGTCCAGTTGCGGGGCCTCTATAATTGAGTTCTGAAGGTCTTTCTTATCATTGACAAAGGACTGGAGTTCCCGGATATTGGGTAATTGCTGAGGGTTGTCGCTTGTCAGTACCCGGATGTCTGCGACAGTCTGATCCAATTGCCGGTGCAGGATATGTAATTGCTTTCCCCACTCTTTTTCACCGGTGACCATATAACTCCTGGTGGCAGATTCTGTTTCCGCGACAAGGGTATTGACCTCTTTGATCTGCTTGATAACATTGTCGGTATGATTTACCCAAAAAGCAGTTGTTTCGGCATCCTTGTTATTCTGGTAAATGATCCATACAAAAAATGAAACGGCAAGGAATGAAAATAATAAAAGCCTGGGTATGCTACCCTGCAGTCTGAATGTGTGGATAGGAAGAAATCTCTTCATCGGGTCTTGCTATTAATCAGTGCATTAATTCATGGGCTTTCGGAGATATAGGGGTATATCTTTATGGAAGATAGTGAATAGTATGCCAATTATGAAATATCTTCCCCCGCAAATAGAGGAGCAGCGATGGACTCGATCACACATATCGTATTAGGGGCTACTATCGGGGATATTATGGCGGGGCGGCGGTTGGGGAAGAAGGCTATGCTGCTGGGTGCGGTGGCTCAGAGTCTTCCCGATATCGATTTTGTCGCCAGTTCCTGGTTGGATACTTCTCATGATGTTGCTGCGCACCGGGGTATTACACATTCTTTTTTGTTCGTGGTGGTAATGGCGGGGCTGCTGGCATTGATGGCGGAGCGGAGGTTCCGGGGGACCGGGGGCTCCGGTGGAGTCGCGGCGATGGTTGGGCTTTCGCGTGGAAGATGGCTGCTTTTTTTTGGTCTGCAGCTTTTTGTGCATGTCTTTCTGGATGCTTTTAATGCTTATGGTACGGGGTGGTTTGAGCCTTTCAGTCACTATCGGGTTTCTTTTAACGTGCTGTTCGTGGCGGATCCTTTTTATTCGGTGTGGCTGGCAATCTCTTTTGTCGCTTTGCTGATCCTGAAAAGAGGGGACCGGCGCCGGAGGCGCTGGGCTGTCTTCGGGTTGCTTCTCAGTAGTCTTTATCTCTGTTATTGTATAACGAATAAGTTCAGGGTGGATGCCCGGGTGGAAAAGGAGCTGGTGCGGCAGCAGGTCGGGTACCGCCGGTATTTTACGACGCCTACTCCTTTGAATAGCTGGCTCTGGTATATTGTGGTCGAAGATGGGGATGGGGCGGGCTTTTATACGGGCTACCTTTCTGTATTCGATAGCAAGCCTGCTATCGGGTGGCATTTTTTCCCGCGTAATGATTCGCTGTTAGCTCCTTTCCGGGGACAGGAGGATGTGAGGGCGCTGCTCTGGTTCTCGCAGGGGTATTATACGGTCGAGCAGTGGAAGGGTGGGCTGGTGTTCAATGATATGCGTTTCGGGCAGATGAAGGGGTGGGAGGATGCGCGGGCTCATTTTGTCTTTCATTATTTTCTGGAGCGGCCGGCGGATAATGAGGTGATCGTGCAAAGGGGGCGTTTTGCCGGATGGGATGGGGCTACGTTCCGGGCTTTTATCAGGAGGATTAAGGGGAATTAGCTTCCTTTTTCCTGTTTGAAATAGAAGGTAAAGAGAAAGAAGAGGAAGCGGATGGTCTGGAAGGCTGTCCACTGCAGCAGTCTTTTTAGCGGGGTATTATGGATGGAAAAGTTTTCCGGCGTGATCCGGATGCAGTGTTCCCGGATGATGGTTTCCAGCTCTTTTTCGACTGCGGTAGCAAAGGTGTCGTTGCGCACGTCCATATTTAGTTCTACGCTGGCGTAGGCGCTGATCTTATTTACATTATAGGAGCCGTTGGTCATCCACTGGCCATCGTAGACGGCCATTTTGCCGTGCAGGACGGTGTCCTGGTATTCGTATATTTCGATGTGGTTGCGGAAGAGCCAGCGATACATATACTGTTCGGCCAGCCTGGATATTTTCACATCAGAGATACTGCCTACGATTATTTTAATGACCACTCCCTTTTTTACCGCCTGGGCCATGTTCTTGCGAAAGATGGTGCCTGGCAGGAAGTAGCTGGACAGGATGATGATGCGGGACTGGGCGTTGCGGAACATCTGCAGGTAGCTGCTGGAGATCTGGCTCTTTCCCTGTACCCAGTCATTGCGTCTGACTCTTACGAGGCATTCTTCCGCGGGGGTGATGCCGGGAACCCAATCGAAGGAGGCTTTGTTATCGGGGCCTTTCTTCCAATAGGCTTTGGTGAACATATCCCTGCAAATGATATGGAGCTTGAGGGCTGCTTCGCCTTCGACGTAGAGGGCGCGATCCAGCCAGGCCTTCTTCCCGCCGATATCATTATAACGGTCGCTGATATTGACGCCTCCGGCCAGGCCGTAGGAGCCATCTGCTACCACGACTTTATGGTGCATGCGCCGGCCCAGGTAAAAATTCCTGCTTTTAAATAAGGGCCAGAACCAGCGGAAGCGGATGCCTGCGTCTTTCCATTCCTTGATAAATTGTTTGGAAAGGTCCTGGGAGGCGTAGCCGTCCAGCAGGATGAAGACCTGCACTTTTCTTTGGGCGGCCCGTATCAGGGCCTGGGCGATCATGCGGCCTGTCTCGTCTTCTTCGTAGATGTAGGTCTGTAAATGGATGGTGGATTTTGCCTGATCGATCAGCTGCACGAGGGTGGCGAAATAATCCTGGCCTCCATGGACGAGCCTTACTTTATTATGATGGGTATAGCCTGCTAACAGTTTGGGCGTTCTTTTTTTGGCCATGGATGTTTTTAGATCAGGGCCGTAAAGATCGGGAAATTTAAGTGGGAATGCGGGATGATGACAACGGATGTATCGAAAAACCAACCAAGGTAGGGTAAAAAATATTTGTTCAAATATTAATTAATTGTTAACTTAATAGGAGGATTTTTACCCGTCAATATGCTCCGGGTCGATCTGTAAATTTTATCTGATGAACGCTCGCCTACTTACACTTACCCTGCTCCTTGGTATGATGGTTTTGCCTTATATGATTAACGCCCAATCGACACAGGTACTGCCTGTTGCTTATAGAATGAGCGGGGCAGGAAATAACCTTACCAGCAATGTGCCTTTAAATGAGATCAATATCCATGCTTACCGGCATTTCAGAAAGCGGTGGCCGGCTGTCAACGGGGAAGCCTGGCTTAAGGGGGAGGATGGGTATATTGTCTCTTTCAGGGAGAATTCGATGCACTGTCAGGCTCGTTTTGATGCGAGGGGGGGCTTCCTGTATTCGCTTAAATATTATTCCGGGAAAACCGTTTCCGGCGATCTGGCCGGGTTGATCGGAAAGAAGTATCCCGATTATGGGATCGACGTGGTAACGGAGATCACCAATGGGGAAAAGGTCTTTTATTTAGTAAAAATAGAAAGCTCTTCTTCTGTGAAGACCCTTTCTGTCAATGAGGGACAGGTGGATGTTCTGGAAGAGGTGGTGAATGGGGGAATCCGGACGAACCTGGCTGGTAAGTAAGCCGGGAAGCCGGATACGCGCGTGAAATAGCTATTTATTGACGGTCCGGCCTTTCAGGGTGCGTGATTTCCGGTCGATCTTGTCGATCTCGCTTTTGCGGACCACCAGGGTAACGGAAGCCACGTCGGTGCAGGTACCGCAACGGGCCCTGAATTTATTGGAGTCGAAGGTCACGGCTGCCGTTCCATTCTTCCATTCGGTGCCATAGAGAACATATTGATTGATGGTATAACCGCTGCCGGGGCCAAAGGCCAGGTCATTATTACCTTTCTCAAAGCTGACCATCAGTTTGTCGCTTGCCGTGGTATCGCAAATGCCGGGGGTAAAGGCAGGGACGATGACTTCGTTGATATATTTCCCGCTCTCCATTTTCACTACGCCCGAATGGACCATCAGTTTTTGGTCTCCCAGGTTCCGGGACAGGATCAGTTTCTGATCGACGTAGAATTGTACCTGTCTCAGGTCGATATTATCTTTTTCCAATCTTTGTTTGAGGTCTCTGGTAAAGGGCACAAAATTACCCGCCTTTCTTGAACTGCTGCAACTGAACAAAAAAAACAGGGAGGCCAAAGAGGCGGCTGCGAAAATTCGACTCATATACTAGTTTTACAGGTTGTTTGACTACTTTATAACGTACGATGATTGTTTTTTAGCATAATAAGATTGTTATGACTGTGTTATTATGGAATAGTTTACTCGAAAGGGGCAAATTATTTCGGGTTATGCAACAATTTTCCCTCGGGGGACGACCTTACGGGGTGTGGGGGCGGAGTCCGGCAGGGGCGGGGCCCATGGACTTTAGCGGTCGACGGGGTCGCTGGCCCAACCGGGAGGAAGAAATTGAGCTCAGGGACATTATCCGATCATTAAAAGGCCTGTATGATAAGAAATTTTTTCAAAGTAGCGATCCGCAACCTCTGGAAGCATAGGGGGTACAGTTTTCTGAATATTTTCGGGCTGGCGATGGGGATGACCTGCAGTCTGCTGATCCTGTTGTGGATCAATGATGAGCGGAACGTGGATGCTTTCCATGCGAATACCTCCCGGTTGTATGCCGTCTATGAACGGCAGTATTATGACGGGAAGGTCGAGGCTGGCTATTATACGCCGGGGCTGCTACCGGTCGAAATGAAGAAGGTCCTGCCGGAGGTCGAGCTGGCGTCGGGGTACAATGGGACGGACAAGAGCACTTTCCAGGTGGGGGATAAGATATTGAAGGAGGAAGGCAGCCAGGGCGATGCCGATTTCTTTAAAATGTTCAGCTATCCGTTGCTGCAGGGGACAGCGGCAACGGCCTTGGCTACGCCGGTGAGCCTGGCTATTTCCGGGAAGATGGCGAAAGATCTTTTCGGAAGTCCGCAGGCGGCTATTGGCCAGACGATACGCTATGAGAACAGAAAGAATTTCACGGTAACCGCCGTATTTGCGGACCTGCCGGAAAACGTATCCGAGAAATTCGACTATGTCATGAACTGGACTGCTTATATGGAGGATAATTCGTGGGTCAAGGACTGGGGGAATAATGGTCCCCGGACTTATCTGTTACTGAGGGCGGATGCGAATCCTGCCCTGGTGACCCGGAAGATCACCCGGTTCCTGGACAACTACAATAAAGAGCAGGGGAAGGGGTTCCGGATCGAGCTGGGGATGCAGCGTTTTGGAGATGTGTATCTGCATTCCAATTTCAAGAACGGGCAGGTGGAGGGGGGGCGCATCGAGTATGTGCGGCTTTTCAGTATTGTCGCGGTTTTCATCCTGCTGATCGCCTGTATTAATTTCATGAACCTTACTACGGCCCGATCGGTAAAGAGGGCGAAGGAGATCGGTATCCGTAAGGTGGTGGGGGCTGTGCGGCCGGCGCTGATCCGGCAGTTCCTGAGTGAGGCGATCCTGCTGTCTTTTTTTTCCGTGATCCTGGCGATGGCGCTGGTGATCCTGGTCCTGCCGGCTTTTAATCACCTGACGGGCAAACATATTTATTTTCCTTATGGATCGTTGTCGTTCTGGGGTTGTCTCGCGGCGCTTACGCTGGTTACGGGCGCTATCTCGGGCAGCTATCCGGCTTTATTCCTCTCTTCTTTTCAGCCGATCCGGGTATTGAAGGGGGCTATGCGGTTCAGTGCCGGCGCTGCCTGGTTCCGGAAGGGGCTGGTGGTCTTTCAGTTTGTCCTTTCCATTGTGCTGATCATCGGGACGATCGTGGTGTCGGGGCAAGTAGATTATGTCCGCAGTATCAACCTGGGTTATGACCGGGAAAATCTTGTTTATATTCCATTGGAGGGAGATCTTACGGGGAAGTATCCACTATTTAAAGAGAGGGCTGCTCAATTGTCGGGTGTCGGTGAGGTGAGCCGTGTCTCGCAGGATCCTACCGATCTGCAGAATGGAACGGGCGGGATAGAGTGGGACGGGAAGGATCCTAATACCAAACCCATGTTCACCCAAGCGTCGGCCGGCTATGATTTTGTAAGGACTTTAAAATTGCAACTGGTGGCCGGGCGGGATTTTTCGAAGGATTTTCCAACGGATTCCGTGGGCTACCTGCTGAATGAAGAAGGCTTGAAGAAGACAGGGTATAAGGATCCGATCGGGAAGCCGCTGACGATGTGGCAAAAGAAAGGCAAGATCATCGGCATTATCAAAAACTTTCATTTTACGTCCCTTCATGATCCGATCAACCCTCTGATCATCAAATTTGGAGAGCAAGAAAATTGGGGGAATGTTATGGTGAGGACGGAAGCGGGGAAGACTAAACAAGCGTTGGCGGGTTTGGAGCGGCTGTGCCGGGAGTTGAATCCGAAATTCCCATTTACTTACCGGTTTGCCGATGAGGAATATCAGAATCTTTATAAGAGCGAGGCGATCGTACATAATCTTTCCAATTGTTTTGCCGGTCTGGCCATTTTTATCTCCTGCCTGGGATTATTGGGGCTGGCGATGTTTACGGCGGAGCAGCGTACCAAGGAGTTCGGGATCCGGAAGGTGCTGGGGGCGGGGACGGCCACTTTGTTTACGTTGTTGTCGAAGGATTTCCTGGTGTTGGTGCTGATCGCGTTCCTGCTGGCGTCGCCGCTGGCCTGGTGGGCCATGCATGGGTGGCTGCAGAATTTTGCCTATCATGTCGAGGTGCAGTGGTGGGTGTTCCTGCTGGCGGGGGCGATGGCTTTGCTGATTGCGCTGCTGACGGTGAGTATCCAGGCTATTAAGGTGGCGATAGCTAATCCGGTGAAGAGTTTGAGAACGGAGTAGACTCGGTATAGCGGAGCCAGGTCATGACGGATCGTATTTCGCCGAAGGAGCAGTCTTCGCCCAGGCGGGATTTGATGGGGCCGAGGGCGGCGCCTCCGATCTCTTTGATGGCGGCAATGATGCGGGACATTTTCTTTTCAGGGACCAGCTCTTTAATATCGATCTCTCCGGTTGGGATGAAGGAGGCGAGGTGGCTTTCGACGGTGGTGGCTGCCAGCCCGCGTTGGGTGGCGATGTCGGCAATGGAGACGCCTTCTTTGTAGAGTTGAAGGCTGATGCGGTGTGTTTCTCCTTTTTGAGGTTTGGTCGTTTGGGGTTTGCCGTTGGCATCGGTTGCGGCGGGGCCTTCTGCCGGGGCGGCTTCCCGGGCCTTGCGCTGTTCCTGCAGGTCGGAGAGGAGGTTCGCGGCTGCGACTCCTTTCATCAATCCTTCTACCATTTGCAGGGCTTCTTCTATCTGTTGTTTTTTTCGGGTGAAGAGGGTTTTTAATTCCTGTAGGGTTTGGAGGTATTTTTTTACTTTTTGTTTTACTCTTATCTCGCTGATATGTTGTTGGAGGGGTTGTAGCAGGTCTTCTTCCAGTCCTTTCCTAAAATAATTGACGCCGGCCTGGGTCCGTTGCTGTAGCTGGCGGTAGCCGTCTTCTGCCGCGGTGATCAGGAGCTGGTCGAGCTGCCTGGAAAATTTAGCGGCGGTCTCCTGTTGCAGCAGTGTTTTATCCAACCACCCCCTCGCTAACTCAATCGCCTTGACTTTATCGGGCATCTGCCGGTGATCGAAACCGGCATAATGGGCCTGCAGCTGTTCTAGCAGTTTGGACCAGGAAAAGGATCGCACCAGCGATTGGCTGATATAGAAGAGCTGTTCTTCCCGTAATTGTTCTTCCAGGGCGCTGTCGGATAGCCTGCTTTCGGTAAAGCCGATCACCCGCTCGTCCGTGCTGATGGAATGGGGGAGGATGCGGGAACGCAGGACCAGTCCATTCAATGAGGTGAGGCGGCTCAGGGCAACATAGACCTGTCCTGGGGCGAAGGAGGCACCGGCGTCTATGACGGCTTTGTCGAAGGTGAGTCCCTGGCTCTTGTGGATGGTGATCGCCCAGGCTAAGCGAATGGGGTATTGGGAGAAGGTGCCCAGCTCTTCTTCTTCGACTTTGTCTTTTTCTTTATCGTATTGATAGCGTATATTCTTCCAGGTCTCTTTTTCCAGGGTGAGCTCGTCTGGCTCATTGGGAAAGAGGATGGTGATCTTGTCTCCAGAGATCTTCTTTATGGTGCCGATCTTGCCATTGAAATAGCGGCGGGTCTCTCCCTTATCGTTTTTGATGAGCATGATCTGGGCGCCTTCTTTCAGGTTCAATGTTTTTTCGGCGGGAAAGGCCTTGTCATTGAATTCGCCGGTGACGGAGGCTTCGAATGCATGTTGTTTGCCCCGCAGCTTGCCTAGCTCGGTCTGGTTGATGCCGTCGGCCTTGGCGTTGTGCGAGGTGAGGGTGATATAGTTGGCGTCTTTCGGCGGGGTGAAATCCGGTTGATAATATTCGTGTAGCTGATCGAGGTCCTGCCGGCTTGCCCGGTTGTTGCGGATATTATTGAGGATATTGATAAAGCCGGCTTCATTCTGGCGATAGATCTTCTTCAGCTCCAGGTAGAAGGGGGCGGCTTGCTGGAGGGCCTGTGCGTCGAAGAAGAAGGGGCTTTTGTAATGCGGTTTCAACAATTCCCACTCTTCATTGGAGACGACGGGGGGCAGCTGGAACAGATCGCCGATATAGAGCATCTGCACGCCGCCGAAGGGGAGTAAAGGTTGTTGGCGGAAGTGCCGGAGGATGGCGTCGACGGCGTCCAGCACGTCGGCTCTCACCATGCTGATCTCGTCGATGACGAGTAATTCCAGCTCCTGCAGGAGCTCGCGTTTGTTGCCATTAAATCTAATGTTGGAAAACAGGGTGTTCGGGTCGGTGACGCCGGAATGGTCTTTATCCCAACCGGGTTGCGGGGTGGGGACATAGGGGCCGAAGGGCAGCTGGAAAAAGGAGTGCAGGGTGGTGCCGCCGGCGTTGATGGCGGCTACTCCGGTGGGCGCGACTACGGCCATTTTTTTAAAGCTGTTCTCCCGGATATATTTCAGGAAGGTTGTTTTTCCTGTGCCGGCTTTCCCGGTCAGAAAGACCGATTTGCCAGTCTGGTTAACAAACTGCACTGCTAAGTCAAAAATAGGATTGCTCGTGTCGGTCACCATATCGATGCTGTAAAGGAGACGCAATTTAGCCAAAAACAATACGCTTTTTTGAAAATAATGAGTGGCGAGACCGGAATAATGGATTGCGAAACCCGGAGGACTCATTTAATTATTTGCATGAATGAATGTGTTTTGACGCTTACCTTTGATCCCGGAAATAACATAAAAACGAAATAATTATGGAATACAGACAATTGGGAGCATCGGGGCTGAAAGTGCCCGTATTGAGTTTTGGGACTGCTACTTTTGGCGGCGGGAATGCTTTTTTTAAGGCATGGGGTACCACGGAAGGGGCGGAGGCGGTGAGGATGGTCAATCTTTGCCTGGATGCCGGGGTCAATTTATTCGACACGGCGAATGTCTATTCTACGGGGATCTCGGAGGAGATATTGGGGAAGGCGTTGAGTGGTCTGCGGGACAAGGTATTGATATCGACGAAGGCGACTTTCCGGATGGGGGAAGGGCCGAATGATTATGGTTCATCCCGGTGGCACCTGTTGAGATCCTGCGAGGACAGTCTGCGTCGATTGGGGACGGACCATATCGACATTTATCATATGCATGGGTTCGATGGTACGACGCCGGTGGAAGAGACTTTGCGCGCCCTGGACGATCTGATCCAAAGCGGCAAGGTGCGTTATATTGCCTGTTCTAATTTTTCGGGCTGGCATCTGATGAAGTCGCTTTCCGTTTCTGAGCGGTATGGCTGGGCGAAGTATGTGGGGCATCAGGCTTATTATTCTTTGGTCAGCCGGGAGTTCGAATGGGAGTTGATGCCGTTGGGCATCGATCAGAAAGTGGGGACGATCGTATGGAGTCCGCTGGCCAGTGGCCGGCTGAGCGGTAAGTTCAGGAGGGGGCAGCCGATGCCGGCGGATTCGCGTCTTAACCAGGGCGGGTCGCATGGGCCTGTGGTGCCGGATGAATACCTTTTCGGGGTCGTAGATGTATTGGAGGAGATTGCCGCCGAGACGGGTAAGTCGGTTGCGCAGGTGGCTTTAAACTGGGTGCTGCAGCGTCCTACGGTGGTCAACCTGGTGATCGGGGCGAGGAATGAGGAGCAATTGAAGCAGAATTTAGCGGCTGTGGGCTGGAATCTGACGGTGGAGCAGGTGAAGCGGCTGGATGTGGCGAGCGATACGCCGCTGGTCTATCCTTACTGGCATCAACGGCAGGATACAAGGTTGAATCCCATCCCGAAGTTTTATTAGGGAGAATGAGCCGGCGAGGGGGCGCCGGTTTATTTTTCGAAGATGATGATATCGGGGCTGGCTCCCGGTCCGGTGAGCTTAAATACCTGAATGGACCGGGAGTCAGCAAAATTTATAAAGGCGCCCATTTCTTCAGGATGTTCAGCAGCTTGTCGAGCTGCATGGGTTTGCTGATATAGTCATCCATTCCGGCTGCCAGGCATTCCTGACGGTCTTCTTCCTGTGCATCTGCCGTCAGGGCAACGATGACGGGTTTCGTTTTGGATTGACGGCGAATGTTGCGGGTTGCTTCGAGGCCGTCCATTACGGGCATCTGAACGTCCATCATGATGAGGTCGAAGGGTTGTTGTTCCAGCCGGTCGACGGCTTCTTTGCCGTTATCCACCATCTCCGGGGCATAGCCCAGTTTGAAAAGGATATGTGTGATCAGCTGTTGATTGACGGGGTTGTCTTCTGCGATCAGGATCCGCATGGGGTAGTTGTCTGCAAAGGTGTCTGACAGTCGTTGCTGCTGCAGCGCTTCCTGAGCCGAGGGGGATTCGATTCCCTGGAGCAGGCGGGTGATATGCCGGAGCAGCAGATGATGTTTGACGGGTTTGTTCATAACGGCGCCGAACAGGTCGACATATTTTCCTCTTGTCTCGTTGCCCACCGAGCTCAGCAGCATGATCGGCAACTCCCTGTTCTTTTGGCGGATGGTATTGGCAAGGCTGATCCCATCCATTTCGGGCATGTGCAGGTCTGAGATCAGCAAGTCGACTGGATTAGTCTCCAGCAGGGCCAGGGCTTCCCTGGCGGAGGCTGCCAGTAAAGGGATTAGTTTCCATTGAAGCAGGAGGCCGTTCAGGATGGTTCTGTTGGTGGCGTTGTCGTCTACCACCAGTATCTTTTTTCCTGCTATTTGGGTTAATGGAAGAGAGGCGGTATTGCCTTGTAAGGTGTTGACCTGGCCTACCCTGATATAAAAGGAGAAGGTAGTGCCTGCTCCTTCGCGGCTTTCTACCTTGATATCTCCTCCCATGAGCTTGATCAGCTTTTCGCTGATGGCGAGTCCCAGTCCTGTTCCGCCATATTTGCGGGTGGTGGAAGAGTCAGCCTGGGAGAAGGCTTTGAACAACCGGCTTAATTTTTCGGGCGGGATGCCGATGCCGGTGTCTCTCACTTCAAATTCAAGCAGCATCGTACCTTCTTCGGGGTTTTTCAATAACCGGACTCCCAGGTATACTTCTCCTTTCGAGGTAAACTTCATGGCGTTACCTACGAGGTTCATCAGGACCTGTCGCAGCCGGGTATCGTCTCCATTGATATGATCGGGTACATCGGGGCCGATCTCATAGACCAGTTCGATATCAGCTTTGGCCGTCCGGCCGGAGAAGACATCGAGTACTTCTTCCAGGGTTTGTCGCAGGTCGAAGTCGTGGGGATCCAGTTCCATGCTGCCGGCTTCTATTTTGGAGAAGTCGAGGATATCATTGATAACGGACATCAGGCTCTCGCCGCAGGAGCGGATGGTCGTTGCATACTCTTCCTGTTCCTCTGTCATATTGGTTTGGAACAGCAGGGAGGACATGCCGATGACGCCGTTGAGCGGGGTGCGGATTTCGTGGCTCATCGTGGCGAGGAAGGCGCTTTTGGCGCGATTGGCTGTTTCGGCCTGTAAGGTGCGCTCTTCGACCAGCTTCTCCAGGGTGATCCGTTGGTTTCTGATCCGGTTCATCCGCATCTTATACACGCCGTAAAGCGTTCCGATAAGGAGTAACAGGGCGCTGATCCTAAACCACCAGGTTTGCCACCAGGGGGGAGATATAATCAGTTTTACGGAAGCGATCTCATCGGACCAGCCACTGCTATTGTTCTTCCCTCTGACCTTGAAAGTATAGGTGCCCGGGTCAAGATTGGTATAAGTGGCCGCACGGCGTATGCCTACTTCATTCCAGTCTTTGTCGAATCCCTCCAGCATATAGGCATATTGTCTTTTCCGGAGCAAGGTATAATTCAGGGAGGCGTACTCAAATGAAATAAAGGAGCTGGAGGAGGGCAATGTTATTTCCCGGGAGAATGTTATATTTTTTTTCAGGGGGGAGGGGTCTTTTTCATCCCTGGCAATGGGAACATCTTTACCGAACAATTGAAACCGGGTGATGAGCAGCGGAGGGTCAAATTTATTTTCCCGTATGCTGTCCGGGTGCAGGACATTGAACCCGTTCGTGCCTCCGAAGTACAGCAATCCGCTGCTGCTCCTAAGGGCGGAATGAGGTTTAAACTCATCGCCCTGCAGGCCATCTGCGAGTGAGAAATTCTTGATGGCATGGGTGGATGGTGTGATACGGGAAACGCCTTTAAGGGAACTTACCCATAGATTTCCTCTGCCGTCCTGTAACAGGCTCATGATCGTATTGTCGGGCAGGCCATCTTTTGCAGACCAGGACACAAATTTTCGGGTGCGATCGTCCCAACGGTCCAGGCCGGCGCCGGTCCCTATCCATATATTGCCCTGGCTGTCTTCCAGTAAGCAGTTAATCGTATTGCTGCTAAGGCTGCCCGGGGATTCGTTATAGGTAAAATGTTGGAAGGTCAGGGTCTTTTTATCCAGCAGGTCCAGGCCTTTGTCAAAAGTGCCGATCCACAATCTCCCTTTGGAATCCGCCAGCAGGCATTGCAGGCGGTTGCTGCTCAGGGAACCGTTCTCATGGGTATAATGGCTGAAGGTGTTTTTTTCGGGATGATACCAGTTAAGTCCCATGCCATAGGCTGCGATCCATAGATCTCCGTCTTTATCCCGGGCGATGGCGTTGATATCATCTCCGCTGATACTGGAGGTGTCGCGGGGATTGTTCCTGAACAGTTTGATGATTTTGTGTTGCCGGTCCATTTCGTTCAACCCGTCTCCGGCGGTTCCCGCCCAAAGATTGCCCTCCCTGTCTTTTTCAAGGCTTAGCACATAGTTGCTGCTGATCGTTTTGGGGTTGCCGGGCTCATGAAGGAAATGAGTGAATTTGCTGGTGCCGGGGTTCAATAAATTCAGTCCTCCTCCGTCGGTGCCGATCCATATTTGCCCGGCCTCTGTTTCTGAAAAAGCGAGAATGTTATTATTGCTTAAAGAAGAGGGGGATACGTTGTGCCGGAAATGTGCAAAGTGAGTAGCGTCCCGGTTACAAAGATTGATCCCTCCGCTATAGGTCCCGACCCACATATTTCCGTGCCTGTCTTTATAAAGCGAATAGATGGAGTTATTGCTGAGGGAAGAGTTGTCTATTTCATCCTGTGCATAGGTGCTGAAAGTTTCGGTACGGGGGTCGAAAATGCTGAGGCCTCCGTTCTCTGTTCCGACCCATAGATTCCCCCCGGCATCTTCCGTTAAACAACGGATCAGATCGAGGGCGATGCTATTGGGGTTCCGGGGATTGTTCCTGAAATGCCGGAAGGAGCCCTGGATTTCCCCAGGTCCTTGTTTGGGCTCAAACAGATCGAGTCCGCCGCCCCTTGTTCCGATCCATATACGATGGCGGTTATCTTCCAGCAGGCAGTGTACATTGTTGAGGGTAAGGGATTCGGGGTGATGCTCATCGTGGAGGAACCGGGTGAAGGTCTGTGTGACCGGATCCAGCAGGTTGACTCCTCCCCGGAAAGTCGAAGCCCAGATCCTGTGTCTGCTATCTTCCAGTATGTCTGTTACGTTGTCGTCGCTAAGGCTGCCGGGTTTATAGGGGTTATGCTTATAGTAAGAGAAAATACCGGTCTTTAGTTCCATCTTATTCAGCCCTCCGTTCTCCGTTCCGATCCAGAGGTTGCGTTCCTTGTCCGTACGAAGGCAGTTGACAAAATCGTCGGAGAGGCTATTTTTTCTTCTGTCGTGGGTATAGCGGGTGAAGCTGGCTTTTTCGGGATCGAACCGGTTGATGCCTCCTCCCCAGGTTCCTACCCAGAGATTGCCATCGGCATCTTCTGCCATCGATTTGATGTAGTTGTTGGAAATGCTGCCGGAGTCCACGGGGTCATTGCGATAAATGGTGAATTGGTATCCATCGTATCGGTTAAGTCCGTTTTGCGTTCCGAACCATAAAAACCCCATTCTGTCCTGTAGTATACAGGTCACGTTACTCTGGGAGAGTCCGATAAGGGCGTTTAAATGGGAGAATTTTATGTTGACGGGCTGAGAATAGCTGAAGACAGGGCCACAACAAATCAATAAGAGTATCCAAAAACGTACTGTAGGCATAGTCATAAATACGAAAAGACTGTTAAAAAGTTTTTCATATGTAAAATTTAATGCCCTGTATTACAACAGTTAGCGGCAGTTCGTAAACGCGGGGACAAAGAATTTATTTTGTGTGGCTACCCCAATTTTACCGAGGTCATGGTAAGGGAGCCGGCGACGGCCTTGTCATTGAAAAAGGAGGTAGTGTCTTTGGGGCCTTTGAGTCCCAGTGTGTACAGGAGCGGAAAGTAGTGGTCGGGGGTAGGGATGGCCAATCTGGCTTCTTTGCCCAGGCTTTCGTAATTGATCAGGGGGGCGAAGTTGCCTTCTGCGATCAACTGTTTGAATTTTTCATTCAATTGAAGGGCCCAGTCAAAGCCATATCCTGCCGGGTCATTTATTTTATCCCAGGCTACCATACGAAGGTTGTGGACCATGTTGCCGCTGCCGATGATCAGGACGCCTTTCTTTCTCAGGGCATATAATTCTTTAGCCAGGTCGTAGTGGTATTGGGGGCCTTTGGTGTAGTCGATGCTCAATTGCAGGACGGGAATGTTGGCTGCGGGGTACATGTGTCTGACGACGGTCCATGTGCCGTGATCCAGGCCCCAATCGTGGTCGAGCTCCACATGGGTAGAATGGATCATAGAGGCTGTCTCTTTTGCCAGGGCCGGATTACCGGGCGCGTTATATTGTACTTCATATAGTTCCCGGGGGAAACCGCCGAAATCATGAATGGTTTTTGGGAAGTCCATGGCTGTAATCCTGGTTCCCTGGCTTAGCCAATGGGCGGAGACTACCAGGACGGCTGCCGGGGTGGGTATTTCTTCTGCCATTTTCTTCCAGCGGCGGCTGAATTCGGTGTCTTCGATGCCATTCATGGGCGAACCGTGGCCGATGAAGAGAACGGGCAAGACCTGTTCCTGTTCTTTCAGGTTATCGGTGAAATTTTTGAATGCTGATAGGCTGTTCATGGTGCAAATTTACGAAGATGGAATGGCCGGATCCATTGACATAGGATAAGAAATGAGGGGGGATTTAGGGGAGGGGGGTAGCGGAAATATGGGCAAAATGGGGTATTTTAGTTAAAGAAAATGGAGATCGATGTCCTCATACCGTCCGAATTGTTAAGTCCTTTTGTAAAGAGGTATTTGATCATTGAATGTCCGAACGAGACGGTAAACAGGATCTTGCCGGACACTTCGCTTGTTATGGCTTTCCGGTTCAAGGGGAAGCTACACCACCTGGTGCAGGATGAGAGCGAGAACTTATCTCCTTTTATGATTTCCGGTCTGAGAAAGTCGTCGCGTCTGATCAATTATTCCAAAGACACGGGAAATTTGCTTGTCATATTCAAAGAGGCGGCTGCTAATTTATTTTTTAAAGAACCGCTCTACGAGCTTTTTGAGCAGAGCGGTGTGTTGGAGAATTTTTCCGGTTATCGGGACGTATCCTTTATCGGGGAACGGTTGGCCGGGGCGACGGACAACCGGCAGCGAATAGATCTGATAGAGGACTTTTTGTTAGCAAGGTTATACAGGCGGCAGCCCGATCCCTTAATTTTGGCTGCCCTGGAAAGAATCCATTTGTCGAAAGGCGCCGTCAAAATAAAAGAGCTGGCGGCCAGTCTCTATATAAGCCAGGACGCTTTTGAAAAACGGTTCAGGCGGGAAGTCGGGGCCTCGCCAAAGCAGTTTTCCTACATTACCCGGATGAGGGCCATCGTGCAGGGTGGAGTAAAAAAGCAACTGCTTACTGATATTGCTTTTGATGCAGGTTATTTCGATCAACCTCATTTCAACAAGGACTTCAAATTATTTACAGGGCAAACTCCTACCGATTTTATCAAATCCCCGGTTTTTTGGTGATCAATGATTTTTTACAAGGATTTATTACTGGTTGTTGAGAGTTTTGTATAAACAAATAGCTCAACAAAATGAAATCATTATTTACCGGGAGGTATCTGTTATCGGCTATTCTGCTGATCCCGGGAATTGCCCATGCGCAGGCGGCTCCCAACAGAGAGATTATTCGAAAACTGTATGAAGAGTGTCTTAATAAGAGAAATACGGGGTTATTACAGGATCTTATATCGGCGGACTATGTCGGTGTGAATGGCGGAAGAGGTGTTGCCGCATTTGAAGCGCCCGTAGCTCCTTTGATCCAGGCTTTTCCTGATATTCAATGGAAGATCGAAGAGCTTGTTGCCGGGGGGGATAAAGTTGTTGTCCGATGGAAATGGACAGGGACCCATACTGGTCCATTCCAGGGGTATGCGGCAACCGGCAAAAGGATCTCCAATGACGGGATGGCTATTTTTGAATTGAAGGGGGGTAAGGTAACAGGCGCTCAGGTTCAGACGGACCGGGTAGGCTTTTTACAACAACTAGGGGCATTGCCTTCGGATTTAACCCTGTTGGCAAAGAGAATGCCCGGGAAGGGCCAGGTCCGGTTCATTGATAAATTCATCGTTCCTGAAAAAGGGGAACAGGAGTTTAAAGAAAGAGTAAAGATCAACAGGGATTTTATTAAAACTTTACCCGGTTTCATAGAAGACAATGCTTATGAGAGCAGAGACGGGCAGGGTAATCTGATCTATCTGACGGTGGCCGTATGGGAGAGCGAGGCTGCTGTACGGGATGCAAAGGAAGCAGTGCAGGCAGCGTATAAAAAAGAAGGTTTTGATCCGGCGGAGATGATGGGAAGATTGAAGATCAGCATGGATAGAGGGCTTTATAAGGAGGCGGGGAATTGAGCAGGCTATTATTTCAATACATTAAAAAGGTGCATCAGGTCATCGATATAGCGGCGGCTGAATGATAATGATTTGCCATCCTGCAACACAATTTCATGGTCCTGCAGGTTTATTTTTTGTATGCTGTTCAGGTTGGCAATGAAATTTCTATGCACTCTTATAAATTGCCCTGCGGGCAACTGGTCGTGTAGTTGTTTCATCGATTGCTGCACAACAAATTTATCATTTCCATAGGCAAGCTTGCAGTATTTTCCGTCTACTTCGATATACTTGATATCATTGACCAGCACTTTGGCAAGTATGTTACCTTTTTTTATAAAAAAGACATTATTTATAAATAAGGACGCGGCTTCTTCTGCCGTTGCAAAACGGCTGTCTTCTTCTTTAGCAGATTTTTCTATAGCCAATTCTATAGCGTATTGCAGTTCCAGTTCATTGAATGGTTTCAGCAGGTAGTTGAAGGGTTCAGTAAGCCTTGCACTTTCAAAAGTGGTCCTGTCTGCGGCGCTGGTTAAAAAAATAAAAGGGTGCTTCGCCCCTTGTCTGTTCGCTATAGTTTGTGCGAAAACTATCCCGTCTTTTTTGCCATTCAGGAAAATATCGATTACACTTAGATCCGGCTGCAGTTTATCGAACATTTCGCGGGCCTGCTTCAATGCTGAGGCTATGCCACAAACAAGGTAACCGCTGTTTAATAACTGAGCCTTTATTTCAGCCGCATCCTGTGCATTATCTTCAATAACAAGTATCTTTAATTTTTCCATATTTCAGGCTATTAAGGGAAGATAGATATCGGCTTCGGTACCAATGTCTTTTTTGCTGTTTATTTGTATAGTACCGTTATTTTTTTCGGCCATGAGCTTACAAAGGTCCAGACCAAAACCTGTGCTTGTAAGGCCGTTGGCGTCCTGTTGCAGTTTCCCCGGGGTGTTATCAGAAATGGCGCTTAGTATAGTTTCATTCATGCCAATCCCTGTATCTTTTACCCGCAGGCAGCACTTGTTAACCTCAACAGTGGCCGTTATTTGTATAGACCCGCCCGGCTGGGTATATTTTATCGCATTATCCAGCAGGTTACGTAAAATGATTTTGAGGGAATTCAGGTCGGCTTGTATATAAACATCGACCGGTACATTTTGTTGAATGCTTATATTTTTTAATGACGCAAAAGGGATGTAGTCATAACAAACCTGTTTAACAATGACAGCCAACTGCAGTTTTTCGGGTCTGAAAAACAACTGGTTGGTTTGGGTTAATGCCCAATGCAGCATGTTGTCAAGCAAGGCATATGTATTTACTGCGGTTGTTTGTGCATTGCCTAAAGCCGTATCTGCCTCGCTGATAAGGTTTTGGGAGAGCGCGTTCCTTGCACCGGCAAGGTTGCTTTTAAGGGAATATACAGGGGAGCGAAGGTCGTGCGCCACAATGGAATAAAGTCTGTCTTTCGTTTTGTTTAATAAGTCCAGTTCTTCCTTTTGCTTTGATATAAGCAGGTTTTTTCTGGCTTTTAGCCGGTAAGCGTTATAAACAAGCCCGGCTATAATTAAAAGAGCTATAGCAGCCGCGAAGAGTGTGTTTCTCTGCCAGTTTCTTGTTTTTAATTCATTACTGCGAAGGGTAGCCTGCTGTTCAAGCAATTGTATTTTATTTTCGTTTAACTGCGCATCGAATTTTCTTTCCTGGCTGGTGAGTTTCCATATATTATCCCTATTCCAGATGCTGTCCTGCAATTGTTCGTATTGCTTCCGGTAAACCAATGCTTCTTTAAACCTTTTACGGTTTTCCTCCACAACGGCCATATTAAGGTTGGCGTCTTTAAGTATTTCTATATCGCCGGTCTTTTTAGCATACACCAGTGATTGTTGAAAACTGGGGATGGCTTTACTGTCAAGTAGTTGGGTATAGTATAAGTTAGCCAGGTTGGCATACGCAATGGCAAGCGCCAGTGTATCATGCAGCTGCTGTCCGATCGCTATCGTTTTTAAATAGCTGTCCTCTGCTTCTTTATACCTGTTTAAATAAAAAAAACAAAGCCCTTTATTCTGGGAAACTGTTTTATAACTGTACAAATCGCCGTTACCCCCATAAAGCTGCTGCCAGGTATTAAAATAGTTCAGGGCAACTGTAAAGTTTTTCTCCTGCATGTATATTTCGCCCAGGTTAGTATATATGTTGGATTTAATAACCTCGTCCGGGAGTGGAATTGTCAATAAACGGAGGTATTCGGCTGTAGCTTCAGCATAGAGTTTTTTGTAATAGAGTATTTTGGCTTTTATAAAGTAAGCGTAGTGGTAAACGCTTTTGTCAGCAACGGAATCTATATGTGTAATGGTGTTTAGCGTAAATGTATAAGCATCGTCGAGGTCGCCGTTGATAAGTGCAACAATACTGTTATGAAAATTTACCTGGGAATTATTGGTGTTGCCATTTAAAGCGATCAGTGTGGAGCTATCATAGGGGTGCTGTCTGCAAAAAATACATTGTAATTTAAACTGTTGTTTTAAATTATCGGGCAAGTGTACATGCTGCTGCCCAAAGCATTTGTTACGCGAAAACAGTACCAGCATTAATACCGGTATTGTTTTAAACATATATTTCATAACAGCCCTTATGTTGTTGCTACCATGGTGACAGTTCCCCTGGTTGTTGGTATACCACCACCGGGATCGGGATTGATGGGTGGCGCCCAGGTTACTTGTACAAGAATGCCCTGTGCTGATGGCCCGTCATTGATGTTGTATATAATATCGAAAAGCCAAAGTGAATAAGTGGTTGTGGGCGGATTAGCAGTGTCTGTATATTGAATATTAAACTCCCTCAAATCAATGGTGATTCCGTTGTTAGACTGGTGGATAATGGTGGTTATGTCCGTGCTGAATTCAGCGGTGGAAGTATCGGTAAGATAGATCTGTACGGCCAAACGATATTGACTTGCTGCCGGATTGTCTGGGTTGAGGGAGACAAGCGGATATATTGACGGAGCAGATGGTAACCCTGAAGCTAACAGGGTTTGCGTAAGAGATATGATTTGGGGGGGCATAAGGGTTCCTGGTATAATTGTTTTTTTGCTACCTCATCTTCGCCCATATAAATATAATTATTTTTTTCTGTAATCCAAATTCAACCGCTTATTCCCTTAAAAAGGCATTTCATGCCATTACCTTCCTAAAAGGCAGGGAGGTAGTATACTTTCGGGTCAGCAATACCGGTAAAGCATGTACATAGCACTATTTTTTTACATCTTAAAAACTTAACAAAATGGCTGACATTAAATTGAACTTTATTAACGCTTCTAATGACAAAAACAACTCGGAAGTTGTCATTTTCCAGAAAAACGAAGCTCCTTCTTACGAAGAGATTGCCGTAGCGTGGAAAGTAATAGAAAACTGCGGCCAGGGCTGGAATCATTATTTTAGCTATCCAATGAACATGTTTGTTTCTGCCAGTGATAGCTGGGGTAATTTCAGCCCGCAAAAAGGGGCGGCTAACGGGCAACAGTTCAGCGTGGTGGAGGATGCCTCGGGCGACATCCTGAAATATACAGGGCAGGCCAGCAGCCTGGACGAAGTGGATGTTTTAAATGCGCTGGAGCTTGGCGCCATTGACGCCAACATTTATAAGGACGGCCGCTTACTTGCTACAAAAACAAGTGTAGCCCCTGGCCAGAAAGCAGTATTTCAATTTAAACCTACCATTTGGATAGGGGTGGTTTCCCAGATAGAGGAAGGTCAGGTGATGAATTCTGCTATTATATCGCAGATAAACACAGAAATCTCCCTTTTTGGAATTAAAAGCGCAGATATTCTTATGACCGGCGGCGGTCCTGGTCCCGGCTCCACTGCTTTTATTTTCACCTTGCAAAATATTGTTTACGCCTGATCGATGTAACCGTGCAACCCGGGGAAGTATTTTTCTCCGGGTTCATTCACCTAATTATTCAACTGTATGTCATGGCCGACTTTGTAATAAATAAAACAATAAGAATTGCGTCGCAGTTCGACAGCAATGAAGACATTGCCGGTGAGACGACACCCCCGGCCATAAGCTACAGGTTGTTTTACCCGGTTGAAAATGGTATGCCATTGATGACGGGTATACTTGCAGGGGCCAACAGGCAAATTGTACAGTGTGTGGCCGCCAATGGGTTTATAATTAATGGCGATTTGGTTACCGAGGTGAGTACTGATGAAATGATACTAAGGGGTAATTTATTTTATGGCTTCAGCGGTAATTATGCGTTACAAAATCATTTTGAGGGGACTATTGCAATCTTTCCCCTGAATACCCCGCCCGATCCTCCCTTTCCGTCCGGCCCTGCTGAAAACACGGATGATTTTGCCGATGACATAGCCATTGATGCTCCAGGTAATATGGCCATTGATGCCCCCTTGTTCCCCTACCTATATATACAACCCTGGCCAAAGGGAACAGTCCGGGAATGGGGGCTTAATTTTATAAATTATGATGTTGCAACAGCGCCGGCCGGTTCTTTATACAGTTTGCTGGTACCGAAGGCACAGGTAAAAGACAGGGCAGCAATGGAGAAACTTGCCTTACTGTTTGTGCAAAATGAAGTGCCTTTTACAGACCAGTATTATTTCAGCCTGCTTAATGTGCCAGTACCTTTTGATGGTTTTCCGGGCATTTATGATTTGCTTTTGGCGCTGGATGCCCTTGATACATACGAAACCGTGCTGTTAACCCGGTTAAGTTATGAAAACGCAGATGAATTAAAGGCCCTTATTTCGCCGGGAAACAAGGTAATTATTGACCAGGTCTGGCAAAATTATTTTGCGTTAACCATAATAACCGGTTATGATGAAGCACTGTTTATTAACCTTAATAAAATACTGCTGGTATGGAACATTATTCAAAAACTGTATACCGAACCCTATTACCTGTTGCTTGATTCCGTGTTGGTTGGAATGGCAGAAGTCTTACGTGAACTTTTGCACGCGACTGTAATTTTACCCGGTATACCCACTGTACCTGCCGGCCAAACCGAGCCGGTTTTCCCCCTCCCGCCCTACCAGCAAGCAATCGCGCCAACGACAAAGAACTGGATTGAGCCTTATGCAATCGGGCAACTAAAGATGGCAAGATACCGTTTGCTGCGATACCAGCAAGGGGAAGTGGCGCAAATACAAAACGTTTTAAAAGGGGAGAAAAAGAAAATAGTTAACCGCAGCCTTACCAATACGGGGGAGCAAACCGTACTTTTCAACAACGACAGTAGTGAGAGCAGCAGTGAAGGCCGCGAAGCAACCGGCGAGTTATTGGTGGAAACCCAAAAAACGGTAGCCGCATTAACAAAAAAAATAAAATACGATAAACTTACCACTACCTATGGGCCGCCTACACAGGCAGTGCTCGATGGCTCCTATTCAGAAGATATTGTGCCGAACAGCCCCTCTAAGGAAGACAGGAGCAATTTTACTTCGCTGGTACTTAATAAAACACTCAACCGTATTAATGAGACTGTTTTAAAATCGAGAACAGGCTTTCGATATACTGAAAAAGAGGAAATAGCCTCCAGCATATTTAATAATACTTCGGGTGCCGGGCATTTCAGGGGTATCTACCGTTGGGTAAATAAGGTATATAGGATAAGCGTACACAATTATGGGTGCCGTTTTTTGCTGGAACTGCATATCGATAACCCCGCAGCCGATTTTATTGCATCGCAGGAAATAATAAACAATATCAACCTTGCAAAACCCGTGTCGCCGGCGCAGCAGCAACCTCAAAACATTAAGAGCTTTACTGATATTACCATCGATAATTATGTTGTGTTGCTAAGCTATTACCAGGTTGCCAAGATAGTGTTGCCCCCGGAGCCTGCGGCATCTGCAAGCATAACTCTTAATGCCGGTGAAACTGAAAAGTATATAGCCATACCTGCCGGCTATACGGCAACCTCTGCCGTAATAACGGGGCAGATTGCCGCCGGGGCTTCTTTAACTGCTATAACAGGCATTATAGGTACGGTGGCTTTTTCCGTAGCAAGCGGTACCACTGAAAATAAAACACTTAATAATGAAACCGGCCAGGTTACCATTGCAGTTATTGGAAGCGTTTTACGACCGCAGCCACAGGTAGAGCCGCCGGTACTGCTACCGCCACCGGTACAGCCGGAAAATTTTATACTTAATGCAACCATTAATTGTACCGTCACTGATAAAAAGCTGAACGAATGGAAGGTTATTATATATGATGCCATTACAGAAGCATATGAAAAAATGATGGCCGCCTATAATAACAGCATTACCCGTTTTGCCATGGATGATCAGCAAACCAATCCGCTATTATTAAACAATATTGAAAAATCGTGCCTTTACAGGAGTTGTATGGCAATGATACTTAATATAACCGCGGCTAAAACAGGCAGCAGGCCGGACATAATACCACCGTTGCTTACGGTAAACAGGCAGCGTTATGTACAGTTTGCCGAAGACGCTTTTGAGTGGGATGAAATGACATACAGGTTTGACGACCAGCCGTCAAAATTAAGTTATTCGCTGCAAGGAAAAGATGATTCGCTAAGGCCATTTTTACAGGCTGGTTCTGCCGTTGTTTTTCTGCCGGTAAGGCCAGGTTACAATTTTCATCTGCTGTATTATTTATCTGCGGGCATCATATGGGGAACCCATTACCCCTTTGTACCTGTGAATGATACTGACATTCAAACAGCGGCGCATATCAAAAAAATACGCTACTGGGATGAAGCCGGTAAGGAAGAAAAACACTGGAACATAACATTGCCAACTGCCATGCAGGTTGTACAGGAAAGCGACCAATTGCCTGATTATACATTTTTAAAATAAAAATAAAATGATACCATATCCAAACATACCCGGTAATCTCCAGGTAATGCCAACATTCGTACCGATAGGATCTGTGATAGCTTTTGCAGGAAAAATATCCCCCCCTGTAAACGCGGGCAGTCAGCCTGCATACAATACTGTAGTAGAAAGCCAGGGATGGATGGTTTGCGATGGCAGGCCGTTACTTCAAACCGATTACGGTATTTTATATGCTGTTTTGGGAATTGAATACAACCAGGCTGGCGATGATAGCAGTACGGTATTCAGGATCCCTGATTACCGGGGTTATTTTTTACGTATGGTAGATATGGAGAGCGGGAATGATCCTGATTCCGCCAGCAGGGTATTGCCAAACAATACAACAAGCAGCGACGTGGGATCGATAGAGCAGGATGCCTTACAATACCATCTTCATCCATATACACAGCCAAACGCACCTGCTTCAATAACGCTGGGTACGGATGGCACTACAACTGCCGTGCCGGCTGATACTCAAAATGTAAATACTGCGGAACCCGTTGCCGACCCCAGTAAATCCACTCCGCCGCCACCTCAAAAACCATCCCAGCCACCAGCTGATTATGCTACTATAAAGACGAGTTTTGAAACAAGGCCCAAAAATGTGTATGTGTATTATCTTATAAAATTTATTTAAGCATTTAAAAATTAAACTTATGCCTTTCACCAATTTTAACGGTATTGTACAAACAACTGCCAACAGTTGCGGTGCATTTGCACTGGCTGCTGCAATGGATAATTTCGGTATGCCATTACCCAACCAAAATGCCAATTTGTTAAGCACAGCGAACCTGGCGACAGGGTATAGTGTGGCCGGGCCTGTGGTTTCAAGTGCCGGCGGGGCCAGTGCATTCGCGGAGAGTATTTACCCGGTTACAGGCAACCTGCTGCTTGATTTGACAGTTCCGGATGCCACCTATCAGTACCTTGCTCCTGTATCGGACATGAACTCTCCCTCTACATTGGCTTACGTAGCCTCTTTATTTGGGTTTGCCCCGGTTGTTTATTACGATGCCACAGGTTTTGCAACCTTCAATGGGGTGGTAGTTACCAACCCTACCGGGCAGGGCAACCTTTTTGATACAGAAGTTGCCATTATGGCCACAGAGGCAGCTATAACAGTAACCCCATCGCTTGGCGGTTATACTACTTTGCCTGCCGCTAACCAGGTGCATATACTGCTGGTAGACAATAACCACTGGATTGCTATCAACAACACACAGCTTTACGATCCCGCTACGGGGTACGTTGGCGTATATAATGTAAACGCTCCGTTACCTTTAGTCACCATTACTTATATGCATAATGGTATAGTAGAAGATTATGATTTTTCCGGTATATGGATAGAATTGTAGTATTAATCTTCACCGGTAGATGGCCGGGCCCCGCGCGGCTAATGAGGGATTAATGCGTTAGGCGAAGAACATAGCCCTTTCCGGTACAAGCCCAGCCGGTCGTGCTATCAATAAAATACATGCCGGTCAGAAAATCACCTGCCAGTTTGCAACTTGTTGTCCAGGACTGGCCTCCATTGGTGGTCTTATAAATAACGGAGTCCGATTTGTAATAACCGGTATTGACACCAAAGAATTTAATAACGTTGACAAAACCACCAGTGGGATAAACACTCGTCCAGGAAACTCCGCCATCTGTAGTTTTCAGAACTCCGTTTTGGCTGCTATAATACCCGGTAAGGGAGTCAAGAAACTGGAGAGCGTTAAAAGAGGGGCCATTGCTATTGTTGATGGCAATACCTTGTGCCACCTGTTGCCAGCTTGATGCACCGTCTGCCGTTTTAGACAAGCTTCCGTCTCCTGCGAAAATATATCCGTTGTTGTCATTTAAGAAATAAGCGTAATAGCCTACTCTTGTCTGGGTAGGATGATAAACCTGTGTCCAGGTCTTGCCGGTATCAACCGTTTTATACACCCCGGCAGCTATATCTGAATAATAACCTGTCGAAGGGTTTGAAAAAAAGATGTTTAGGGCATTGGAGGTTGGCAACGTTTGTAATGACCAGGTATTTCCCCCGTCCTGTGTAACCTGTAACTGTGTAGAACCTTGTGCAAAGCCATAGTTATTATCTACAAAGAAGAGGTTATCCATTATGGCAGAACTTGAATTAGGATTCTTTGACCAGGATTTTCCGCTATCCAGGGACTGATAAATATTCCCACCCGCGGCGGCGTAATTGCCTTTGGCTGCGGAAGTGAACCAGATATCATTGATCCCCTGGAGGCTGGATTCTGTGGTGATTTTTTGCCATGAGAATAAGGAATCCACTTTCGGAGCCGGGGTAGGAGTAACCGGCGCAGAGCCGTTATTGTTGGATTTGCTGCATGAAAAAAGCAGTATGAATGAAGACAGGATCGAAGATTGGATGAGGTATGTTCTCATAGGTCGTTTTTAGGCAAAGTTGGGCTCAGTAAAGATTTACTGGTATTTGGACTTAACGCTCCGCATGGCACAAATATTGCCAGGGGATTGATAAAGTTAAAGTTGCTATTTTAACGTCAGACACCTTTCAGCGCCTCTTCGATATCCTGCAAGAGGTCATTTACATTTTCAATGCCTACTGAATAGCGGATAAGGCTTTCGGGAATGCCCAGCAGTCTGCGTTGCTCTTCTGTGAGCTCCACATGGCTGGTTGTTCTTGGGGGCCCTGCCAGTGTGCTGACCGAGCCGAGGCTTGCAGCCAAATGTACCAATCGGAGGCGGGGGAGGAATTTCTCCACCAAATCATAGCCGCCGTCTAAAGCAAAGCTGATGATGCCGCCGAATCCAGTCATTTGACTCTTTGCAATGGCATGGCCGGGGTGTGTTTCAAGGCCGGGATAAAAAACCTCTTTTACTTTGGGGTGGGCCATCAGGTAATTGGCAATGGTAAGGGCGGAAGCATTTTGCCTTTCGATCCGCAATTCCAGCGTTTTCATGCCGCGTGCTATCATATAGGCGGGGTCGGCCTGCAAACTGGCGCCAGTTATTTCCCTGAAATGAAATACTTTCTGCACCAACTCCTTTCTACCTGCCAGGAGGCCGCCCATAGCGTCTGAATGGCCGCATAAAAATTTGGTGGCGCTGTGTATGACCAGGTCTGCGCCCAACTGCAAGGGATTTTGGTTGATAGGCGTGGCAAAAGTATTATCAATGACTACCACTGCCCCTACTCTTCTGGCTGCTGCAGCCAGCCGTTTAATATCTACTATTTTGAGTGTTGGGTTAGTGGGTGTTTCGAGATACACCATATCGCACCCTTTGGCTATTTCTGTTTCCAGTTGTTCATGGTCAGTCGTATCGCAAAGCGTAACCTGTATGTTATAGAGCGGTAAAAAATCAAGAAACAGCTTGCTGGTGCCGCCATAAGTATCTTTTAAGGAGACGACTCTTTTGCCTGCCGTCAGAAAAGTAAACAGGGTATTGCTGATGGCTGCCATGCCCGTTGCGAAACTGGTAGCTGCTTCGGCGCCTTCCAGCACCCGTATTTTTTCTTCCAATACGGCGACCGTGGGGTTGGTATTCCTGCTATAAATGAAACCTTCGGCGCCGCCGGTGGCAACTTTATGCCATTCATCGAGGTCTTTATAAGCAAAGGCGACACTGTTTACAATAGGTGATGTCGCTGCGCCTTTGGTTTGTAAATCGCCTTCGCCTGCCCAAACTGCTGCTGTCCCTTTGTTGTTGTTCGTTAAATGCATGTAGTAAGTATTCCTGTTTGTGATAAGATGAAATAAAATCAGGGGAAAGGTCGACAGGTCAGCAAATGTGCCTGTGGGAAGGAAGATAGGAAATATTTTCCTTCCCTGCAAAAGTCGGCAACTACTATATAGCATCCGATAAGATCTGGCAAATTCTTATTAAATTTGATTGGTATGGATGAGCGGGTAACTTAAAATCTATCTATTGCATGAACCTTTCAACTCAATTCCTGAAAATTTTATCTACACTTGCCGTATTGATATCTGCAGGGCCGTGGGCAGGCCAATCATATGCGCAGCAGGTTGATAGTTCAAAACTGGTCATAGGAGATATTGTAACTATCCATTCGCATATATTAGGTGAAGACCGTAAAATCCATATCTATACACCGGCCCTTAGCAGTTTTGAGAAATTTCCCGGCCAGCCGTTACCTGTACTGTACCTGACGGACGGAGACGCGCTTAGCGGTATAGTTTCCGAAGAGGTGAACTATCTTTCCAGCAGCAACTTTATCCTGCCTCCGATGATTATTGTCGGGATTACGAATTATGATCATAACAGGATGAAGGATCTGACACCGTCCCGGCCGAAAGGCGGTTTTGGTGGTATCACGGATGACTCCGCCTTTGGCGGCGGTGAGAAGTTCCTCCAATTTATCAGCAATGAAGTGATGCCATATGTGGAAAGTCATTACAAAACAGAACCTTTCAAAATTTTTGCCGGGCATTCTATGGGTGGCTTGCTGGCCTTTCATTGCCTTGTCCATCACCCGGATATGTTCAATGCCTATATTGCGGTGAGCCCTTCCCTGTGGTGGGACAGTGCACTGTTGGTTAAGCAGGCAGATAAAAAGCTGATCGTCAATAGGTTGAAAAACAAATTTCTTTTTTTCAGCGATGGCAACGAGGGAGGTGAATTTCACCATGATGTATTATTGATCGACACTCTGCTCAGGCAAAAGGGTGTCGGTGGTCTTATCTATAAATATACATACTACCCTAATGAAACACATATGTCTGAGCCAATAAAAGCCGTATATGACGCCCTGGGCTTCATTTATCCGAAATGGTACCCGACAATTGATGATTCAACAGCCACGCTGGTGAAAAATCACTTCGGGCATCTTTCTGAAACCTATGGTTACCGGGTATTGCCACCGGAATTCTTCGTTGCAAGACGGGGAAGCCGGATTCTCGGTATGGGCCCTGCCAAATTCGATGACGCAATTGGATTTTTCGAGCTGAATGTAGCCAGCTATCCGGCTTCAGCAAAAGCGTATGCGATGCTCGCCGATGCATGGGAAAAGAAAGGGGATAAAGCGAAGGCGGTCGACAATTACAAAAAAGCAAGTGAACTAGACAAGGGAAACGCGGATTTACAACAAAAATGGCAGTTATTGGAGCAGGCCAAATAAGTGGCGCTGTTATTTTTTCAAAAGCGGGCGTAAGAGGGTGGTTGGATTAACCGTATTGGATAAATAATAGGTTCGTTTAAAATTGATAAAGATGAAAAGGATAAAAATGTTGCTGATGATTTTTTTTCTGAGCATGTTGATTTACCCGGCAACCGAATGCTCTGCCCAGTCAGCGTCTCACCGGTCATTGCTTGCGCTTTCAAAAACCGACCATACGCTGGCAATTGTGGACCCTGTTACCTTGAAGGTTACCGCCCGCATTCCTGTCGGTAATGATCCACACGAAGTTATCGCCTCTTCAGACGGCAGAACAGCTTACGTTACCAATTATGGTGGCGGAAGCTTACACGAACTTAACATATTGGACCTTGTTGCGCAAAAACCATTGCAGAACGTTGACACGAAACCATTGTTTGGCCCGCATGGGTTGACATTCGTAAATGGTAAGGCATGGTTCACTGCGGAAGGATCCAAGTCCGTTGGTCGCTACGACCCCGCAACCGGTCAGCTTGACTGGAGTATGGGAACAGGTCAGGACAGAACGCATATGATCTACGTTACTGCAGACGGGAAAAGGATTTACACGACAAATGTTTCTTCAGGGACTGTCAGCATTCTTGTAGATACCATTATCCAGCCCGGAAAAATGGGGCCGCCCGGAGCTAAACCTCATGAGGATTGGGTTCAGACTGTTGTCCCGGTTGTCAGGGGGTCGGAGGGATTTGACGTATCGCCCGATGGCAATCAATTATGGACGGCGGCCAGTGAGGATGGGACAATTTCCATCGTTGATCTGCCAACAAAAAGACTGGCAGGAAAAATTGATGCAAAGGTATTGGGCGCTAACCGGCTGAAGTTTACGCCGGATGGCAGGCTGGTATTCATTTCGAGCCTTGGATCGGGCAATCTCGTCATTTATGATGCTAAATCACATACGGAAATAAAACGACTGCAAATTGGTCATGGGGCAGCAGGAATTCTTATGGACCCTGATGGGTCACGTGCGTTTGTGGCTTGTTCAGCCGATAACTATGTGGCTGTTATAGACCTCAGGACTTTAGAAATTACCAGCCATATCGATGTAGGCGGAGTACCCGATGGTCTTGCATGGGCAGTCCGGCCTTAGTAAGGCGCCTCATTCCTATTCGTGGAAAATATAAATTTCCACTCTTCTGTTCAGGTCTTTTGTCAGGTAGGTCCTGGATATTCCTCTGCCTTCCGCCTTTATGAGAGCAGGAGGTATGTTGAATTTTGACGACAGCAGGCGAGCGATTTCACGGGCTCTTTTTTGGGAAAGATCCAGATTGTAGGTTTCCGGGCCGGTATCATCCGTAAATCCCACCACTTGTATTTTCTTTATGCCTGGCCTGGTCAGGAGGCTCCGGTATCGCTGTAAGGTGTCCGGGTTTTGTATCAGGTATTTGTCGAAATCAAACTGGATATTATGGATGACAATGGTGTCAGTCGGTGGCGGCGGATGGGATAACCTCGGAGTATCGATCACCCGGCGAGGTTCAGGCCCCAAAAGGGGGGTGATAGCTGGTAGGGTATCGGAGAAATCAGGATCCAGGTCCCCGGGATGGTTATCGGAATGTCGCCTGGTGATTGAATACAGCGAGTCTTTTATTTTCTGATAGTTTGTACAGGTAGTCCCCTTCATCCGGACGACAGAGATATCGTCCACGAGGATATCGATGGTTGGGTTGGGCGAGTTCCGTTGTTCCATGATGTCGGCGTTAGCGGCCCGGACGAAGTTGCCGACGATCAGAATGGTGGAATTGGAGGTGGGGACGAATTCTTTTTGTATCTCAAACCAGCCGTTTTTCAGATTCTTAGTCGTTGCACCCGTGAAAGAAAGGTAGCTTCGGGGTTGTAAGATAGAGTCTCCCTGCACAAAAACAAAACGGGTAGTAAACCACAGACCTATGTCACGCAGATTGGGGCAGATGGTGCTTAGCTCGGTTTTGTTGGCCGGGCTGGCGATCTTTAGGGTGACTGTGTATCGTTCTCCGGCCTGAAGGGGACATAAGAGCATGGTTTCCCAATATTGGCGGTTGACGGTTTCCCGGCTGACGGCGACGATCTGCAGGTGCCGGCTACCTGTGGCGGAAGGAAATCGGGGAAAGTAACCTGTTGTAAGTTTCCGGCTTAAAAAGAACCAGGCGGAGGGGCTGCAAGGCTGACTGAATTCAGCGCAGGTATTGACATCTTCAAAAGAAGGGTTCGGTACGAGGTTCTGTCCCAGAACCCTTTGACACAACAGGAGTATGAGGAGGGGCGGCCAGGCTACATGGCGAAAAAAGGTTTGCATATTGAGCGCATGGAAATAAGGGACTGAAGATATGAATTTTGGCCCGTTCGTTATTGGTCGTGTCTTACATGATAAAAATATTAAATGGATTAAGTTTGCAGCTGATAAACTGAAAAGCATATGAATGGCCAATATAGAAAAGATATTTATCCCGGGCAGGAAGTGGCTATTGTCCTTAAGAAAGACCAGCGAAAGGGGAAGTTAACGTATGGCATTGTCAAGGATCTGCTAACATCGGCGGCGTATCATTCAAGGGGGATAAAAGTGCGGCTGGAAGATGGGCAGATTGGACGGGTGGCGGAAACGGATGTCGTTGATCCGGGTGAATAAAGGGTAATTCCGGGGGCCTGGGGCCGGAGGGGCCGGGGTCGGATGGCGCTTGCCGGAGTTATTTGCTTTTTTTCGAATTTAGCCGGCTAAATATCGGTATATTAGTATAGGGCAAAATAACCCTTTACCTATGGGAAGCTCTTCTTTAATCGTTCTTTTTATAGCCGGAGTTGTTTTTGCAGCCGGGGGGATTGCTGTCGCCCGGATCTTTGTAAAAGGGACAAAAAATTGGCAAAAAGGGCAGGCCTATGAGTGCGGTATCCCCTCCACGGGCACTCCCTGGAATCAGTTCAATGTCGGATATTATTTGTATGCATTGATCTTCCTCATTTTCGATGTAGAACTTGTTTTTATGTATCCCTGGGCCGTAGCGGTCAGAAAAATAGGAATAGCGGGTCTCGTGGAGATAGTGGTATTCCTGTTCATCCTGTTTATGGGATTTTTGTATGCGCATAAAAAGGGGGCATTGAAATGGATGTAAGTACGCAAAATATGGATAATAAGCCTTTTCCGGGGGAAGTGCACCCGACGGCGGGCGGAGGAATCCTGGTGACAAAATTGGATGAGGTGATCAATTGGGCGCGGTCAAACTCGCTCTGGCCGCTGGTATTCGGCACATCCTGTTGCGCCATCGAAATGATGTCTACGGCCGGTGCGAAATACGACTGGTCGCGCTTTGGGTTTGAAGTGGCGAGGGCGACGCCGAGACAGGCGGACGTCATCATCATTGCCGGGACTATCGTCAATAAAATGGCCCCCGTGCTGAAAAGGCTATACGACCAGATGGCGGACCCTAAGTATGTGATAGCGATGGGTGCCTGCGCTACGAGTGGAGGGCCATTCTTCTACAACACCTATTCGGTGGTAAAAGGTGCGGATCATGTGATTCCGGTGGATGTCTATGTTGCGGGATGTCCGCCTCGCCCGGAAGCTTTGCTGCATGCATTGATGACTTTACAGGAAAAAATAAGGAGAGGCGCTTCATGAACAAGGAGGAACTAAAAGTAAGAATTGAGGAGTTGTTTCCTTCGTCCGTATTCGAGGAAGGGACTGAATGGACTACGGTAGTCATCGATCCGGCCGGGTGGGAAGGGTTTGCAAGGGGTCTCAGGGGGGCGGAGGGATTGGAGCTTGATTACCTGTTCTGTGTGACGGCCATAGACTGGAAGACGCATTTTACGATGGTGTATCATCTGACGTCGACCGTGTGCCGGCATACGGTGGTGGTGAAGGTGAAATTGGATCATGATCGTCCTGTAATCCGAACGGTATCCGATATCTGGCGTACAGCGGAATTCCATGAACGGGAGGCATTCGACCTTTTTGGCGTGGTATTCACGGACCATCCGGACCTGCGGAGATTGTTCATGACCGATGAATGGAAGGGATGGCCGCTCAGGAAGGATTATGAAGACCCTGTCAATATGATTAAACTATGATCGAAGAAGTAGGCACGACGGAACAAGGGGACCTGGTGATCAATGTGGGCCCGCAACATCCTTCCACGCATGGCGTGCTGCATCTTGTCATTACACTCAACGGGGAAACGATCAAAAAGGTCGAACCTCACCTGGGGTATATTCATCGCAGCATCGAGAAGATGTGTGAAAGTCTGTCTTACCGGCAATTTATTTATGTGACCAGCCGGATGGATTATCTTTCTTCCCACATCAACAATCACGGCTGTGCCTTATGCGTGGAGAAGGGAATGCAGATAGAAGTGCCCGCCCGGGCCAGCGTGATCCGCGTCCTGATGGACGAATTGACGCGGCTGGCCTCGCATCAGTTGTGGTGGGGAGCGATGGCCATGGATGTAGGAGCCCTCACGCCGTTTTTCCATGCGTTCCGGGAAAGGGAGGCCATTAACGATATCATGGAAGAAACCTGCGGGGCCAGATTAACCATGAATTATATGGTGCCTGGCGGAGTGATGGCCGACATACACCCCGATTTTCAAAAAAGGGTGAAGGAATTCATCCGTTTTTTCCGTACCAAGATCGATGAATACGATGAGCTGGTAACGGGAAATATTATATTTAAGAGCCGGATGGAGGGTGTTGGTTATCTTTCTCCGGAGAGTGCTGTTTCCTATGGCTGCACCGGGCCTACTGCCAGGGGCAGCGGCGTAAGCTGTGATATCAGGAAACTATATCCTTATGAGGTGTATGGGCAACTCAATTTTGAAGAGGTCACCGTCTCAGGGGGCGATTGCTTTGCCCGGTACAAAGTCCGCATGCAGGAAATGCGCCAGTCTATTTCAATTATAGAACAACTGATCGATAATATCCCCGAGGGAGAATTCCTGGCAAAGACGAAAGCGGTGCTGAAGTTGCCTAAAGGAGAGTTTTATTCAAGGGTGGAGACGGCGCGGGGCGAATTCGGCGTATACATTATAAGTGAAGGCGGAACGACGCCTTACCGGATCAAATTCCGGAGTCCCGGGTTTTCGAACCTCTCCGCGCTGGACCTTATGGCCAGGGGGCATAAGATCGGGGACCTGGTGGCGATCATGGGGACATTGGACCTGGTGATACCGGATATAGACCGGTAGACACCCCCAACCCCCTAAAGGGGAGTGAAACATAACGATGCTGAGCATAGAAAATATAACCCATTCCATCGATGCGTGGCTGAACGGCACGTTCAGTCCGACTGTCGTCCTCTTGCTGGAGTCGCTGATCGTCGGACTTTGCGTGATCGGTCTGTTTGCGCTGCTGGGTTTGATCCTGGTGCTGATGGAGAGAAAGGTCTCCGCCTATATGCAGATCCGGCTGGGGCCCAACCGCGTCGGGCCGGGGGGAAGTTTGCAAACGGTGGCGGATACTTTAAAACTGGCCATGAAGGAGGGGTTGACCCCCGATGGCGCGGACAAGTTCCTGTTCAACCTGGCGCCATTCATTGTCATCGTCGTGGCGATGATGATCCTTGCGCCGGTGGCTTTTGCCAAAGGTACCCAGATCTGGGACATCAATATCGGCGTCTTGTATATTACCGCCGTCTCTTCCCTTTCCGTAATCGGCATCCTGATGGCGGGCTGGGCCAGCAATAATAAATATTCCCTGCTGGGCGCCATGCGCAGCGGTGCGCAGATCGTCAGCTATGAATTGTCCGCGGGGCTTTCCGTTATTTCCATCGTGGTGTTGACCGGAAGCCTTCGGATCTCGGATATCATCGCTTCCCAGCAGGACGGCTGGTGGTTGTTCAGGGGGCATATTCCGGCGATCATTTCCTTTATCATTTTTATTATTGCGGTCACGGCGGAGACTAACCGGGCGCCTTTTGATCTGGCTGAAGCGGAATCGGAGCTCACGGCGGGATTCCACACGGAATACTCCGGGATGAAATTCGCGCTGTTCTTCCTGGCGGAGTATGTGAACATCTTTATCGTGTGCGCGATAGCCGCCACTTTGTTCCTGGGAGGCTGGATGCCCCTGCATATCGGCCATTGGGTCGGATTCAACCGGGTGATGGATTATATCCCGTCCTCCCTGTGGTTTATAGGCAAGACTTTTTCCCTGATCTTCGTGATCATGTGGTTTCGCTGGACTTTTCCGCGACTGCGTATCGACCAATTGCTGAACCTGGAGTGGAAATATTTATTGCCGATCAGCATGGTGAACCTGTTGTTGATGACCTTCATCGCCATCGAGGGGTGGTATTTTTAACGGTAAAAATGTTCTTAAAGAAATATATATCGGATGTATTCGGCGGCGTGCGATCCTTATTGAAGGGGATGCGGCTGACAGGCTATTATTTTACCCATCGTAAAGAGATCATCACCCAGCAGTACCCGGATAACAGGGAGGAAATGAAGTTGCCGGAGCGGTTTCGCGGGGAGGTGGTCATGCTGCATGACGAGAAGAATGAGCATGCCTGTACCGGCTGCACTGCGTGTGAGCTGGCCTGTCCCAACGGGACTATCAAGATCATTACCAAATTCGATATGACACCGGAAGGCAAGAAGAAAAAGGCGCTGGATACCTTTATTTACCACCTGGAGCTTTGCACGATGTGTAATTTGTGTATCGAAGCCTGTCCTACGGATGCCATCAAGATGGCGCAGAATTTTGAGCACAGTGTGTATGACCGCAGCGAGCTGACAAAAAAATTAAATAAACCGGGTTCTAAAATCAGAGAGGGGGTTGAATAATGAGTGCGTCTGCCGTCGTTTTCTATATACTTTCCTTTTTTATCCTGGGTACCGGCCTGCTGGCGGTGACTTCCAGGAAAATATTCCGTTCGGCCATCTGGCTGTTGTTCTCCCTCACGGGCATCGCGGGATTGTATTTCTGGCTACAGATGGAATTTATCGCGGCGGTCCAGATCGTGGTCTATGTGGGCGGGATCGTCGTGTTGATCATCTTTTCCATCTTCCTTACCCAGCAATCGGGGAAGGATCTCCCGGCACCGGTACGCAAGAGGGCTATATTCTCCGGATCGGTTGTATGTGCGGGTTTTGTATTGACCTGCTTACTGCTGCGATATCCTTTTCGGCCGTTGGGGCATCCTGTCGCCGGTGCGGGCTTAGAGAATATGGGCGCCACCGCAAGCGTGGGCAATATTGGGGCGCAAATGCTCAGCACTTCAGAATATGGTTATGTATTACCCTTCGAAGTGATCAGTATCCTGTTGCTGGCGGCCATGATCGGCTGCATCGTCATTGCGATAAAAATAAAACCGGAAGACAAATGAGCCAGGTACCATTGAGCCATATTTTGATTGTAAGCACTGCCCTCTTCTTTATCGGAATGTATGGCTTGTTTACGAGGCGGAATATGATCACGATGTTGATGTCGGTCGAACTGCTGCTTAACAGCGTGAACATCAACTTTGTCGCTTTTAATAAATACCTGTACCCGGATAAGTTGGAGGGCGTTTTCTTTACCTTGTTTATCATCGCCATTGCCGCTGCGGAAGCTGCGGTGACCATTGCGATCATTATCAATCTATACAGGAACTTTCATTCCATCGATGTGGAGGCGACGGGTGAAATGAAATTCTGAATACTGCGAATATGCCAAACTATGCCTATATAGCCTTGATTCCCTTACTGCCACTGGCCGGCTTTGTTGTGCTGGGATTGTTCGGCAGGAGGTGTTTTCGGCATTTTTCGGGTCTTATCGGGACGGGCCTCGTGCTTGTTTCCACAGCGTTGGCACTATGGGTAGCCTATCAATATTTTTTTGGAACGGGGCATACGGCCCTGGCTTTTCGTTCCCATCCATTGATTATGCTGAAGGCGGACTGGTTGCCCTTTTCCCCGCATCTTTCGATCGACCTGAGCGCGATCATCGACCCCATTTCGGTCATGATGATCGCTGTAGTCAGCTTTATATCGCTGATGGTGCATATTTTTAGTTTGGGGTATATGAAGGGAGAGGAGCGGTTTGCGACCTATTATGCCTTTTTGGGGCTCTTCACCTTTTCCATGCTGGGACTGGTGCTCTCGGGGAATCTCTTCGAGACCTATATTTTCTGGGAACTGGTGGGCTGCTCCTCTTTCCTGCTGATCGGGTATTATTACGAACGCCCGACGGCGGTCGCCGCAGCCAAGAAGGCATTTATCGTTACGCGTTTCGCCGACCTGGGGTTCCTGGTCGGGATACTGATCCTGTCTTTTCAGGCAAAGACATTGGACTTCAATATGTTGATCGTACAGCTGCTTGATCCGCGTCTCCCGCATACTACCTTTTTAGGGATCTCTTTACTATCCTGGGGGCTATTCCTTATATTCATCGGTGGTGCGGGTAAATCGGCGATGTTCCCCTTGCATATCTGGCTGCCGGACGCCATGGAAGGACCCACACCTGTTTCTGCCCTGATCCATGCGGCAACGATGGTGGTGGCGGGCGTATACCTGGTGGCCAGGTTGTATGTGCTGTACGGCTCGGATCCCGGGGTATTGCAGATAGTCCTCTATGTCGGCGCCTTCTCCGCCTTGCTGGCGGCCATCATTGCCTGCACGCAGACGGATATCAAACGGGTATTGGCCTATTCGACGATGTCGCAGATAGGGTATATGATGTTTGCGCTGGGCTCGTATGGATATACGGCTTCAATATTCCATCTCTTTACTCATGCCTTCTTCAAGGCCTTGCTTTTCCTTTGCGCCGGCGTGATCATTCACCAGGTGCAGAGCAATGAAATCAAGGGTATGGGGGGACTTCGCAAGACGATGCCGCTGACGCATGTCTGCTTCCTGGTCGCCTGTCTTGCCATTGCCGGCATTCCTCCTTTCTCGGGTTTCTTTAGTAAGGAGGATATCCTGCTGGCGGCTTATCAAGCGAATAAGCTGGTCTACCTGCTCGGATTGTTCACTTCCGGGCTGACTGCTTTCTATATGTTCCGTTTGTACTTTTCCATTTTCTGGAACAAGCCGTCGGAACGGCATCCTCATAAAATGCCCCTCGTCGAATCGATTCCGCTGGTGATACTGGCGCTGGGTGCGGCCTTTGCCGGATTTATCCCCTTCTCCCGGCTTATGAATCCCGATGGCGCTCCGGAGGCGACCCATGGCATCAGCGGTATGGCGATTGCTCCGGTGGCGCTCGCCTTACTGGGCATCGGGATCGCCGCGTACCTGTACGGGAAGGAAAGCGACCGGCCTGCAAAAGTGGTGGCTGCGGTCCGCGGATTCTATACATTCGCCTATCATAAATTTTATATCGACGAAGTATATTCCTTTATTACGAAAAAAATTATTTTCAATCTCATCGGAAGGCCGGCGGCGTGGATAGACAGGAATATCGTGGACGGGCTGATGAACCTCCTGGCAGCGGTCACTGCAAGGATTTCTGCGGGGATAAAAGGGTTTCAATCGGGGAAGGTACAGGACTACGCCTTGTATTTCTTTGCCGGAATAGCCGGATTAACGGTCTTATTTATTTATATATACACATGAACCTGTCTTTCCTGGTCTTAGTGCCATTGATCACGGCGGTTGCCGTTCTGTTCTGCAGAGGTCTCAACGGGATACGTTGGGTATCACTGGCCGGAGCTACGGTGCAATTGCTGCTGTCTTTCGGGTTATTAGCCCTCTACTGGAGGGAACGTGCCGCCGGAAATGGCACCGCTATGCTGTTCGAGTACCGGCATGCCTGGTTCCCGTCCCTGAATATCTGGTATCATCTTGGCGTGGATGGGATTTCCATTGCCATGATACTGCTGACTGCCTTTGTCATGGAGGCGGCGATATTGGTGTCCTGGAAGGTGGAAAGGATGGGTAAGGAGTTTTTCGTTTTGCTGTTGCTGCTGAGCGCTGGCGCTTATGGTTTTTTTCTTTCCCTGGACCTTTTTACGCTTTTCTTTTTCCTGGAGGTCTCGGTCATCCCGAAATTCCTGTTGATCGGGATATGGGGGAGTGGACGGAAGGAATATAGTGCTATGAAACTGGCGCTGATGCTCATGGGCGGATCGGCATTGGTATTTATCGGGTTATTGGGCGTATATTATAACACCGGTGGCGCCGGAGGCCCGCATGGCTTCGATTGGCAGGCCATCGCCCAAATGCATCTCCCGGCGGAGGTGCAACGAAGATTTTTCCCCTTCTTATTTGTGGGCTTCGGCATTTTTACGGCACTATTCCCTTTTCACACCTGGGTGCCGGATGGCCACTCTTCCGCGCCGACAGCGGCGTCGATGTTCCTGGCCGGCATTTCCATGAAACTGGGAGGTTACGGTTGTCTGCGGGTGGCGGTCTACCTGATGCCGGACGCGGCCCGGTACTATTCTCCTATTATCATCCTGCTGGCAACGATAGCTATTGTGTATGGGGCTTTTGCTACCATGATGCAGAAAGACTTAAAATACATCAACGCGTATTCGTCCATCAGTCATTGCGGTTTTATCCTGCTGGGCATCGGCATGTTGACCCAGACGGCTATCACTGGTGCAGTTATACAAATGATCTCTCATGGGTTGATGACGGCCCTTTTCTTCGCTGCCATCGGGATGATATATGACCGGACGCATACGAGGCTGGTCGAGCGGCTGGGTGGCCTGTTGAAAATAATGCCCTTCTTCTCCACTGTATTTGTGATCGCCGGCTTGTGCTCATTGGGGCTCCCCGGCCTGAGTGGTTTTGTGGCTGAGATGACCGTCTTCATGGGCTCCTGGCAGCATGCCGGTGAAATGTATCGCCTGGCGACGATATTGGCCTGCGCCTCGATCGTGATAACGGCGGTGTATATCCTTCGGGCGACAGGACAAACGATTATGGGACCGGTGAAGGACCCGCATTATAACGGACTTGCCGATGCGACGTGGAATGAGAAGCTGGCAGGGGTTTTATTGGTGGTCGGTATTATTGCCATCGGCATTGCGCCTTTTTGGCTAAGCGACTTGCTGACGTCCGGGGTCAGCGTGATCATGGGGCATGTAGAGAAGGCAATTATTGCCGGAAAGGCAGTTATCATTAAAAAATGAACTAATTTATGTGGGCTGGCATTCTTCTTTCGTTGAGGCAGGAATTGATCGTTACAGGCATTATCTTCTTTCTATTATTTATGAAGGTAGGGGCTACGGAATATAAGACCGGGGTAGTGCTGAATTGGGTGAATGTGTTGCTGCTGGCGAATTTTGTGCTGGGATTTTTTCCCGTTTCGGACGCGACCTTGTTTAGTGGGATGTTCCATACGAACAAGCTGATCGTGCTGGAGAAGAATATCCTGAACCTGGGCACGCTGATCGTCTCGCTGCAGGCTTATAGCTGGCTGAAGGATCACCGGCAGGTGCAGGAATTTTATATATTGCTGCTGGCAACGCTGGTTGGGTTTTTCTTTATGATCTCGGCCGGCAACCTGTTGATGTTCTATCTTGGGCTGGAACTTTCCACGATACCGCTGACGGCCTTGTCGAGTTTCGATCTCGAAAAAAGGCAGTCTTCGGAGGCGGCGATGAAATTTATCCTGTCTTCCGCTTTTTCGTCGGCGCTGCTGCTGTTCGGGATTTCGCTGCTGTACGGCGCCACGGGCACCCTGGCTTTTGACGGCATCGCCCAACGGCTTGACGGCAGTGCGTTCCAGCTGTTTGCGTTCATCCTGATCCTGTCAGGATTTGGTTTTAAAATTTCCGCGGTCCCGTTCCATTTATGGACGGCCGATGTTTATGAGGGTAGTCCTGTCACGGTGACTGCTTACTTATCCGTCGTCTCCAAAGGGGCAATGTTCTTTATATTCATCCAGGCGCTGTACACTGTCTTTAAGCCACTGGCCGGGAACTGGTACAGGATATTGGTCCTTTTATCGGTGTTGACCATGGTGGTTGGCAATCTGTTCGCCTTGCGCCAGGATAAGCTTAAGCGTTTGCTTGCCTTTTCCTCGATAGCGCAGTCGGGGTTTCTCCTTGCCGGGATAACCGGCAGCTCCCGGACGGGCGAGGCGTCGGTGATCTATTTTATCCTTGTCTACATTTTTTCAAACCTGGGCGCTTTCGGAGTTGTATCTCTTATCAGTGCTCAGACGGGAAAAGAAAGCATCAATGACTACAAGGGGCTATATGCCAGCAATCCTTTGTTGTCCTGGGTAATGGCCATCTCTTTGTTTTCGCTGGCGGGTATCCCGCCTACCGCGGGTTTCTTCGGTAAATTCTTTTTGCTGATGGCGGGTGCGGGGAAAGGAAATTATGTATTCATCGGCATTGCCGCGCTGAACATGGTGATTTCGCTGTATTATTATCTGCGGGTGATAAAAGCTATCTTCATGGATAGCCAGCCGCAGCCGATCGGGAAGCTGAAAATACCGATCCTGCCGAGTATTGCTTTCCTGATCTGTGTGGCAGGTATTATTATGACGGGGCTAATCGGATGGATCTATGACTACATTTATTCATTGAGCATAGGGATTTAAAACTTATGGCGATCAACCAAAATCATTTATTCGAGGAGCTGAACGGGGTGAAATGCGCCATCGTCGAAAAAAATGTTACCGGGGAGCGGGTGGATTTTCTGCGGAGGATACTTGAGTACAATCGGTATACGGTGGTCGTTGTGCCTAGTCCGCCCCCGAAGGCGACGCCTGCGACTGTGCCTGCGGCGCCTGCGCCGGCCGAGGGTTCAGGTCTGGCCGATACGCCTGCGTCTGTTCCGGCGTCCGAAACCTTTACGATTGGGGTAACAGATGTGGTGTTCAACCCGGTGAATGCTGTTTTCGGGAGGTTGTTGAAGGCGCCGGGAGGGCATATAGTGACATTAGCTTACTGGCAGCAGCAGGAAAATGAGCCGGATAATGAAAAACCGTATTTTGATGGGAGGTGAGCTGACCCTGTAGCCTCTTAAATGGATCCCGATTGCTGCCGGTGACGCCCGACTACCATCGGCTCATCAGATCATGTGAATTGCTCAATTCACCAGCCCGGTTGTACGTAAAAGTGCAATTTTACGTTCCCGCGCGATTCCAGATACCGGATATTGGCGGTTTTTTTCAGAACCAACAATGTGACCTTGTATGAGACTTTTTACCTTCGTCCTATCGCTAGTCCTGTTTGCGAGCACTTCTTCCCTTGCCCAGTGGCTTGACAATTCCAATAAATTCAACGACAGCCTGCATATGCCGGTGAGCATGGCCACGGGTAACCAGCAGCGTCCGATCGTCGTCAAAAGTGAAGACGGCGGGTATTTCCTGGTTTGGGAGGATGAACGGAATACGACGGCCAACAGGACGGACATTTATGCCCAGAAATTTGACAAGGATGGAAAGCGGCTCTGGGCGGTCGACGGGGTGCCGGTGGCCTCGAGCGCAAACGAGGAATTCTTCCATGACGCGCAAAATTTCGATTGGCGTAAATATAGTCTTGCCGCGCAGGACGGATCGGGAGGGCTCTATGTCTGCTGGAATTACCTGGTGCTGTCAGGTAATTCCAACTCTAATGGCGTGGCGGCGCAGCACCTGCGTCCCGATGGATCCCGGGTGTTCGGCGATGCCGGAGCGATCATAGCGGCGCCCGCCAGTTACCTGTATGGCAATCCCCAAATGGCGCCTGATGGCAGGGGAGGCTTTTTTATCGGCTATTTCGTTTTCGCGGGAGGCCCGAACGATCTGCTCGTCTATTGTTATAAGGACGAAGGAGGCACGCTGAAGTCGTATGGCGGCGGGCAGATGAACCAATACGGTAAGGAGGAGGTGGCGACCACCGAATGCGGCAGCCAGATTAAGGTGAGCTACGATTATCATGCTACCGTGCAGTCCTTCATGCTCTATCCCGATCAGCAGGGTGGTTGTAACGTTGTGATGGCCCTCAATAACGGCGTCAACGAGATGTACCTGGGATACAACCGGCTCGCCCGCGTGAAAAAGGATTGTCATACGACCGTGCTCAAACGGTTGGGCGGTGCGGATCCGGCAACGACGACTATCGTCCAAAGGAATTATAAAAAGGACAGCGTCGTCCGGATCTACAACTTCACCACCTACTCGTATGACGTGTCCTGTCATCCTGCCAGCAATCCGAATAATACCATCGTGTACACCAATACCAGGATCGAGAACAATGGTTTGGGCTATTTGCCCCTCAATATCGATAATCCGAGATATCTTGTCGCCCTGCCGCAGGGCGTAATTCTTCAAACGGGCGGGAACATCAATGCGGAGCTGATATCCAGTTCCGAACAAGGGCTCGACAGCAAGGGCGCACGCACCAACTATCATCTGCATGGCTATTACCGGCTGAACGAGATATATGACAGCCTTCCTTATCAGCTGTGCAGCGACCTGGATCATCCCTACGAGGCGTACCGGCCTATCCTGCCGGATAATGCTATTCCAACGGACACCCTGCTTGCCGGTCCCGACACTCTGATCGGCCATACCATGGACAGAGGCCCCGAGAATTATTCGCTGGCGGGATCGGGAAATAAGGTATGGGTGACTACCAGGGGAACAGAAACAGACGCGGGCACGAACAGCGTTTATCTGCAGGAGCTGAAGCTGGTCCCTGCGGGCACGAAGAAATATACATTCGTCATCAATACGGCGGACAAGCTGGGGTTAAAGATCGGGCAGGAGCTGTATACCGGAACTTACAGCACGAATGTATCTTATAATACGCCTGCCATTGCTACCGACAGCAACGGGCACGCCCTGTTCTATGTGATGGAGGCATCGAGGTCGGCCAAGGTGAGTCCGATCGGAGACGGCGGCATCCTCAGCTGGGGGGCGATGGGTAAAGCCATCAGCGGGGGGTATTGGGCCCGCCGCGAGCTTGGCAGCAGTAATCCCATGGCCGTGCTTAGCTATGATGGGAAAGGACTGATCGCCTGGGACAACCTGCGGTACGACGACGTCAATACCTCGAGGAATATCTTTATGGAACGGATATCGGACGTCTTTACGCCGGCCTATCAGCCACCGCTGAATACGCTGTCGCTGCTCAACACCTCCGGCGGCGGAAGCATACCCAGCTACCTTACAGGCAGCACGAATGTCTGGACGACAATAGACGGGCTGGTCTTTAACAGCGGCGGCAACAATATTACTACACCGCTGGTGTCGCTGAAGGACAACTATCCGCTGGGTTTCGTCAAGGTAAATACATACGAGTTCAGCGGAGCCGTCCGCCTAACCAATGGCATACCTTATCTCAACCGCAACTTTACGATCACGGTCGACAATAATCCCAATGGAAGCGGTAATATCCCCATGCGGTTTTATATCCCGCAGGCGCAATTCGATGCGCTCAAGGCGGCCGACCCGGGTATCAGCGGTCCGGGTGATCTGGGCATCATCGACCAGCCGAATTCCACTACTACTGTTCCCTTTACCTATACGCCGACGGGCAGCGAGCAAATGCTTTCGATCACCGGATGGGGCGCTATCGACGGAGGTTATTATATCGAGTTCGTGGCAAAAGGTTTCAGCAATTTCTTCATCACGAAGGGTGTGGTGCCGCTGCCGCTGAAATGGCTGGATGTACAGGGTACGTTGACGGCTCCTACCGCGGCGGCGATCAGCTGGACGGTGACGGAAGAAAAGAATGTGAAAGGGTATACCGTCCAGTATAGTTCGGATGGGATACGTTTTGTGGATGGCTGTACGACGGGGGCCACCAACAGCGGGGTCACGACGACATATAGCTGTACGGTACCGCTGCTTGCCACCGGCACGTATTCTTTCCGTGTCAAACAAGAAGATATCGATGGGAAATTCAGCTATAGCAAGATCGTCGTGCTGACGTCGGCGGCGTTGGATGTCTTCTCGGTGAGCCCGAACCCGACCAGCTCGGCCGCGGTGCTGAGGATCCCCGGCGGTTCGGTGGTGAAGAAGCTAACCTTGCTGAGCATTAGCGGAAAGGCCGTATGGCAGACGACGGGTGCGCTGAATGGCGCGGTGACGATACCGATGGGGCAGCTGCCTGCGGGAGTTTATCATCTGCAGGTGATGGGGGACAGCGATGTACGCGTACTGAAGATCATTAAAAAATAACGGCAACATGTCGTTGAAGCGAGGGGTGGGATGCAGGGCCTGAACGGTATGTATTTCAGATCGTTGTGAGGGAACAGAAAACGGGATGTTTTGCTGCGACCCGCATCCGACAAAAGCCGCTGGAAGGGATGGCTCCTGATCCTGGCAGGATTGCTGGTGGCGACCCGGCTTCCGGCCCAGACCCGGCTGGCCAGAACCCGGCCTATCGCCGTCATATCTCCCATCCGGCTACCAAGACACTCAGTGGGTATCTGGGCTGTGTCTCCGTGGTATGGAGCCTGACAATAAGCAGTTGGAAGGATCGGTTGACAGATACCCTGGTTGCCTGCCGTCTCCTTCCGCAAAAAGAGCTGTCGGTTTACCCCAACCCGGCAAGCCGGGGGAGTGCTATCAGCCTTTCGTGGCAGGCGGAGCCGGGTGAATACCAGGTGGGGTTATTCAACATGGCCGGGGCACTGATCCAGCAACGTATGATGGAGGTCGGGACCGGGGTGCAGGTGAATTTGCTGGAAATTCCCGCCGATCTATCGGGCGGCGTATATATCATCCGGGCCGTCCGGGCCGGCAACGGAAAGATGTATTCCCGGAAATTGATAGTGTTATAACAGATGAGCTACCATTTATGTGCAAGGGACGGCTCCTGGATCCCTTTTCCGCAATCATTGATCCATCTTTTGTCCGGAGAGAATTGTCAATATACTATGGGGCCTGGTAGCGAGATCGGGAGAATTATCTAACCAATTGCCCGTGGATTTACTGACTTTTAGTGAATTGCCCTGGTTTTGTGCTGAAATTGACCAACAATTGCCCTAATTTTGTGTGAAACTGGCTTAATATTGAGCCTATTTTGTGTTGTTTTTTTACAAAAATTGGACCTATTATGTGCTTTTGTTTGATTAAATTGCCCTAGTTTTGTGCAGACTGTCACAAAATCAATACTTTATCACGCATGTTTAATAGAGAAATTATTGCTCATCTTGAAAAGTGGGCGGCTAAACCCAATCGCAAACCCTTAATTCTCAGAGGTGCGCGTCAGGTGGGTAAAACAACCGTCGTCAATGTCCTGGGCACTCAATTTGTACAATACATTTATCTCAACCTGGAAAATAAATTTGACCAACAACCCTTTCAAGAAAGTCAGGATATTCATACCCTTATCCAATCTATCTTCCTGGTAAAAAATCAACAATTTTCGAGACGAGGCGAAACCTTGCTGTTCATTGATGAGATCCAGCAATTTCCGGCCGCCATTAATATGCTCCGCTACTTTTATGAACAATACCCCGAATTAAGTGTGATCGCGGCTGGGTCTTTATTGGAAACAATCTTCAGTAAGGGCCTGAGTTTCCCTGTCGGCCGGGTTGAGTTCATGGTAATCAGACCCGTAAGCTTTCCCGAATTCCTCGGTGCTATTGGCGAATCCCAGGTCCTTGAGCAGTTGCGACATATTCCAGTCAACGATTTTGCGCATGCAAGGCTTTTACAACTTTTTCATACTTACGCTCTCATTGGCGGGATGCCGGAAATTGTCAATGAATATACCGCATCAAAAGACCTGACTGCCTTGTCTATCTTGTATGAACAGTTAATTACGGCTTATATAGATGATGTAGAAAAATATGCAGCGAATGATCGTTTCATTCAGATCATCAGGCATTGCATCCGGGTAAGTTTCTTGGACGCAGGCACCCGGATCAAATTCCAGCACTTCGGTCGGTCGAATTATACTTCCCGGGAAGTGGGTGAGGCGCTTCGCACCTTGGAAAAAACCTTCCTTTTATCCCTTATCTATCCTACTACCGATGCTGTCCTACCTCTCCTGCCAGATCTGAAAAAGTCTCCCCGATTGCAAGTATTGGACACCGGTATGATGAATTATTTTCTGGGACTTCGTACTGATATCCTGGGCACGACTGATCTAAACAAAATACACCAGGGAACTATTATCGAACACCTGGTCGGGCAGGAACTGCTTGCCGGCCAATTTAATGTACTTAGCAGTTTGAATTTTTGGGTGCGGGAAAAACCCGCTTCCACTGCCGAGATCGATTATGTTTACCCTTTTGAAAGTCAATTGATCCCTATAGAAGTAAAATCCGGGAAAGACGGCACCTTAAGGTCTCTACATCAATTCATGGATGAAGCGCCTCACGACATGGCCATCCGTTTCTATGCCGGGAAATTACAGATCACAACTACTAGTACTTCTGCGGGCAAATCCTATCACCTATTGAGCCTTCCCTATTATCTGGCCTCGCAGACGGAGATGTATATAGGATGGTTGAAAGAGAGAATTAAATCATAGGTCAGGATAAAGAGATATTACAAGTGATTATACAGTCTCTATTCCCAATTTAGAAATAATGAGCTTCCCGACATTATTAACTTTATAACCTCTTAAACACACTATGAAGGCGGTAATTTATTCAATAGTTTTCTTAGCTGCTTTATCCTTTTTGATTTGGATAGGATCTCCATGGTATGGTTATGTTATTATGATTGTGGGATTTCTTATTGCAATTGGTAAAATTGAAGAAGGTGAAGATCAAAAGAAATAATGCTTTTTTGTTCTATCTGGCATCTTATGAAGTGATGAAGCGCGTTGCAGAAAAGCATAAAGTTGGCTTTTTTGATGCGAGTGCTAATGACGGAGATATCTTATTTCCGAATAGTAACGGTACGAATAGACCAATAGACAGGCCGGATAATTTGTCTTCGATCCAACAAATAAAGAGATCAGCCTCTCCGGGGCAAGAGAATGCGAGTGTTCAAGAAATACTTTATAGCAAATTGAACTTAGCTGAAAAAACTATAAGAACGACTTCTCATGGTAGTTTTAAAAAGACTGGCCGTAAATGGTGGCAGAGAATTTTTGGCGCCAAATAAGCCTTCTTTGATTTCTTTTGGCATTTCAGCCGGGCGACCAGAGTATAATAAATAAATGCGTATAATATTATGATAAGCAATTGTGAAGGAGAAAGGGCAGGAGATAAGGGAGTTATCGGATAATCAGGCTTCAACAAGCGCTGGGTAAGGGTGAAATATTAGGTAGAATTTTCGATCAGATCAGTTATATAATCCATTTAGGCTTGTTTCGGCTTGTAAAAATGGAAAAATATGATTATTTTTGCCTTGTTAAAATGTAATAATTGCTCATTTTTTGCCTTGTATAAATGTATTTATCCCGAAATATTGACCAAGATCTTACTGCCTGGCGGCAGGAACAGCAAGGGAAGCCTCTTTTAATCCGGGGCGCCCGGCAGGTAGGGAAGTCAACAGCAGTTCGCCATTTGGCAGGCCAGTTCGATCATTTCCTGGAAGTCAATTTCGAAGAGCAACGGCAGGTTCATACTCTTTTCGAAGGAGATCTTGATCCTCGCCAACTTTGCGAAAACCTTTCCTTATTGTATAATGTGCCGGTTCAGCCGGGCAAAACCCTGCTTTTTTTTGATGAAATACAAGCCTGTATACCCGCTATTTCTGCCTTACGGTTCTTTTATGAGAAATACCCGGAGCTTCATGTGATAGCGGCGGGGTCGCTGCTGGAGTTTGCATTGGCAGACCTGCCTTCATTCGGGGTAGGGCGGGTGCGTTCCATGTTTGTTTATCCCCTTTCTTTTGATGAGTTCCTGGAGGCCAATGGAGAAAACTTGTTGCTGGATGCCAAAAAAAAGGCGACCCCCGAACATCCACTCCCGGAACCCATTCATCAGAAATTGACCGTCCTGCTCAAGCGTTTTTTAGTTCTGGGCGGCATGCCCGAGGTAATAGCGACCTATGTACAGGGCCATGATCTAAATCGTTGCGGACAGGTATTGGACGACTTAATCGTTTCCATACGAGCTGATTTTGCCAAGTATCGGAAAAATGTTCCTTTCCTACGTGTTTCAGAGATTTTTGATTCGGTAGTTCAGCAGGCTGGAGGCAAGTTTGTATATGCCAAAGCACATAGCGAATCCAACCATAAACAGATCAAGGAGGCTGTGGATTTACTGATCATGGCCGGTTGGGTGACCCCGGTAACCCACACTTCTGCCAATGGCTTGCCATTAGGGGCTGAAAGTAATGACAAAAAGCGAAAGTTGAATCTATTGGACACCGGTATCTTTCAGCGTATTCTTGGCTTAAACATGGCAGACATTTTATTCCAGAATGATACAGATGTAATCAATAAGGGGACCATTGCAGAGCAATATGCGGGTCTTGAAATCCTAAAGGCTGGTTCCTGTTACCGCCCGGAGTCTCTGTATTTCTGGCACCGTGAGGCCAAAAGCAGCAATGCTGAAGTGGATTATGTGGTCCGGCAGGGTCAGCAAATCATTCCCGTGGAGATCAAATCCGGGCGACAAGGGTCGATGCAGAGTCTGCACCTATTCCTGCAGGAGAAGAAGGCGCCTTATGGCGTACGGTTCTCATTGGAGAATTTTTCGGCTTATGATAATATACAGGTATATCCTTTGTATGCGGTGAGTGATTGGATAAGGAAGAAAAAATAGAGATTTTTTCTAATCCGCCGCGGGCGATTTTTGATTGAAAGTTCACCATATGACTTTATCGGTTAATAATCTCGACAGCATGGTTTATTGGTATACCCACGTGCTGGATTTAAAGTTGATCAGAAAATCAGATGATGCGGCCAGGATAGAGCTGGATGGTTTTTTTATTGATATGTTAAAAGTAAAAGGATCGTATCGCCAGCCATCAAAAAACTTGTCGGAAGCCGATCATATGCTTGCCCAAGGCTGGCGTCACCTGGTTTTTAATGTAGATGACTTTTATAAAACGTATGTATTGCTCAAGGCCAAAGGCGTCGTCTTTCCTGAAGTCATTGACGAAAAAAATAAAGCCACTGTGCGGGGAGCTTATTTTAAAGACCCTGAAGGTAATGTGGTGGAGATACGCCACATTATGCAATAAACTAATTCAACCAGGGCGACCTATGCAGAACGGTTGCTTCCGCCTGAACAACGAGATCAGTCTGTTCTCAAACTCTTCACCGGGTTTGCAAGAGCCGCTTTTATTGCCTGGAAGCTTACGGTGATTAATGTTATAACCAGGGCGCCAACACCTGATGCAACATATACCCATGCTGATATGGATGTTCTGTAATCGTATTGCTGCAGCCAATTATTTGAATAATACCATGCCAACGGTATGGCAATGAAGCAGGAAATAATTACCAGCAGTGCAAACTCTCTTGAAAGCATTTGCCATAACTTGTAAGTGGATGCGCCTAACACTTTGCGTACACCAATTTCTTTTTTTCGCTGTTCTGCAACAAACGATGCAAGCCCAAATAAACCAAGGCAGGAAATGAAGATGGCTAATATGGTGAAGAAGGTTGCCAGCTTGCCGACACGCTGCTCATCTGCAAATTTCCTTGCATAGTCCTCATCATTAAAAGTGTAGGTGAAAGGCAGGTTGGGATTGTATTTTTTAAACGCTTTTTCTATTTTAGCCAATGCATCTTTTACCGGTATCCCGGTTTTTAGCGCAACAGTTACACTGCCTATCCAAATATGGCTGGTTACATAAACCATAGGCGCTACCGGGTGGTATGGCGATTCCTGCACTATATCCTTCACTACACCAATTACACGATAATTTTGCCCACCGAACTGTATGTTTTGCCCCACAATATCTTTCTTCATGCCTATTTGTTTCACGGCTGCTTCATTCAATATCATAGCGAAACTATCTGTAGAAAAACCTTTGGAGAAATCCCTTCCTTCTTTTAGTTGCCAGCCAATTGTTTTACCAAAATCTTCCGTCATAAGCATAAAACCAAAGCTTGGTAATGTGTTTGGATTTTTGCCTGCCCAGTTGAAGCCACTGCGCCATGCGCCCAGGTAGGTAGTTCCGTCTGATGCGCCGGCCATGTTATCTACCACGCCGGTTGCCAGCAGGTCATTTCTTACAGCATCGTAAAAGTTGGGCAACCCCTGGGTTACCCCGCCGACGGTGATCAATCCCTCTTTCCTGTAATTAATGGGCCTGTTTTTGGCAAACTGAATTTGTTTAAAAACAATAACGGTCCCGATGATCAATGCAATAGAAAATGTGAACTGCGCCACCACTAAAACCTTGCGTGGCAGCGAAGCGTACCTGCCCACCTTAAAGGTGCCTTTTAATACTTTTATAGGTTCAAACTTTGACAAATACAATGCAGGATAGCTGCCGGAAAGCAGGCCGGTAATGCCGGTAAATGCCAGTGTGCAAAGCCAGAATGCAGGGCTAAACCATGGCAATTGTATATTTTTACCTGAAAGCGAATTGAATAGAGGCAGCAAAACAATAACCAGGAGAATTGAAAATATAAATGACACGAATGCTACCAGTACACTCTCACTTAAAAACTGGCGTATTAGCTGGCTGCGCAACGAGCCGAGTGCTTTGCGTATGCCCACTTCTTTTGCACGCTTTTCGCTGCGTGCTGTGCTAAGGTTCATAAAATTAATGCAGGCAAGCAGCAGCACAAATGAGCCGATGATAGAAAACAACCATACAAATTGTATGGCCCCCTTGGTGGGTTTGCCGTCTTTAAATTCACTGTACAAATGCCATTTATCCATTGGATACAGGTAAGCACTTTCAACACCATCCGTTTTGGCATTTTTATGTGCCATCACCACGTTTTTGATCTTCCCTGTTTCTTTATCCATATCAATGTTGCCAGCCAACTGCGCAAAGCACAGCCACGAATGGTCGTACCAATCCGTGGCAGCGTCTTTCACCCATTGTTCTGTGGTGACATATTTTTTCCAGGGCAGGAAATATTTTGCATCGTTTAAGGTGCTGTTATCGGGAAAATCCCGGAACACCCCTGCCACTTTATAATTGTCTTTGTTATCAAGCCTGATTATTTTGCCCATGGGGTCAGTATTGCCAAACAATGTTTTCGCCATTGAGGCATTGATAATAATAGCTGAAGGGTCGTTTAATGCATTAATGTTTCCCTTTAACATATTAAGCGAAAACATCATTGGAAATTTATCTTCTACCCATGGGCCATGGGCTGAAATTATCTTATCGCCCACCGTTAGCGCATGCCCCCAACTCCAGGTTGCCATGGCGATATTTTTAAAATCACTGCCGTATTTACTACGCAACTCCTCAGCAATAGGCCTGCACACATTGGGCATAGTGCTTGATGATCCATCATCGCCAATACTGGTGGTCATTACCTGCGCGAGCTGGTGGTGATTGGTAAAAGATCTGTCGTACGTAACCTCATCCCAGATCCATAAACCAATAAGCATGGCAACAGCCATGCCTGCCGCAAGCCCCAGCACATTTATGCCGGAATACACTTTGTTTTTAATAAGATTTCTCCACGCGATTTTCAAATAGTTTCTAAACATATACTTGCTGTTTAATTTTTCAGGAACCCACCTTTGCAGGGGGGCACGGTTCAAAATTAACAGCTCAGGCCGGGGCTGGCGCCCCAAATTATAAGATGGGCGCTCTTTTTCCAGGTGATTTTTATACTCCGTCGGGCTTTTCCCGGTCATTTGTTTAAAAATTCGGTTAAAGGTAGTTTTGGAATTGAACCCCGATTCAAACCCAATGCCCAGGAGGGTGATACGGTCATAAGCAGGATCCTGCATTTTCCGGGCAGCTTCTATGACGCGATATTCATTAACGAAATCAGAAAAGCCTTTTTTGAATACCATATTGATGACCCGCGATAATTCGTGGGGAGGCAGGCTGAGTTTTTCAGCAAGGGAGCTTAGGCTCAATTCCGGGTCCTGGTAGTACTGGTTCGCTTCCATGGCCCTTTTAAGCCAGGCGCCTTTTGCTCTCAGCTCAGCCGGGATTAACGGCTTAACGGGTGCAGCCGTTTGGGCCGTCACCGCAGCTTGCGGCTTTAAGAAAGCCGCCGCCGCAGTCCATATATTAATTACCACGAAAAAGATATAAAAGGGGTAATAAACATGTATACCTAATTGATTGCGGTAGCCAAAATAGTCAACAGCGGCACAAGATAGCCACAAGAGCCATAACAGGGCGGTGGCCGCCAGCAGGCGGCGCAGCCACCGGAATTCAAGAAGAGGCCGGTCCATCAGAACGGGTTGCAACCGCCGGTAAAAATTTTGTATAAGCTTATCGGACAGGTGCAGGTAGGTTATGATCGAAATAAATATGAGCAGTTGTAATACCGGGTTTAATTGCTGAAAAGTATGGGTAACATAGGTAGCGGCGCCCGTCCTGGCACTTTCTCTTATTTCCAGCGCCAATGTTGCCTGTTCCAACAGCAGGGGGCTGAAATGCAGCAGGCCCCTCCAACTGAATTTATACTGCGGGAGTGTTATTTTCAGCACATAGAAATACACCAGCGGGCCGAGCGCCAGCAAAAATTGCATTGGCAGCCGATCCCAATGGGGCAGGTAGGTTTCAAGCCTCAGGTCAATAGCCAGTATCCGGATCATCCATAAAATCATCGTGGCCAATGCCAGGGCAAGAAACCGGTTTGCACTACGGTTGACTGTTTTGGTGAACCATAAAAGCAGGGCAAAAGTCAGCCCTATAAATATTGCGCCGAGAAAGGCCAGGTCATACAGGTTAATATGGAATGTATATGAATTCAAATAAATTAACGGTATGTTTATGGCCGCTAAAAATATGCCCTTTTTGCTGTTAGTTGATTTTCATTATGTTATGGTTAGGTGTAGGTGCTTAACTGTTCCTTTGTGATATAGCATTGTCCTGTTTCGATACAGTTTGTATCGTTGTAATATCGCTGTGAGTATAAAAGAAAAAAGTGGACAAAAATGTCCACTTTTTTGAGGTTTAAGTCCTCAATGTAGAAGGTCGATTGCGGGATCAACCATGTTTAATTAAACCAATTTTACTACTATCTGTAATTGTGATTTGTGGAAATAAATCGTCTTTTGTATTTGGGATACCATCTTGTCCTGATGAAAAAAGCAAGTATTTGTCCCCGGCTTTTTGGTAATTATAATATGAAATTTTTTTTGCATTCATTCCTTGAACAGCGTCATAAATCGGTACTAGTTTATCATCTTTTAAAAGTTGTTGTAAACTGTCAGGATATTGTCCGTGAGCCAATTTATAGAACTCGATATTCTTTACCAGACTGTTTAACTGCATTTGTGAAATGTCTTCAAAGCCTTTCGTAAATACTGACGCGTGTGTTCCAGCGTAAAAAAGAGCTGAATAAACAATAACTGTCCAAAAGATACCCAATGCCCCGATTATTGAAAGCCATTTGTCTTTATACTTTAAAAGCCCATATAACAAAAGCCCCAAGCCAACAAACGCACCAACCAATGGAATCAGACATAAAAATCCTAATAAATAAGGTGGTTTTGACTTGTACCGGATAGTTGTTTGGTTCATTGTCATTTATAGTGAAGGTCACGAAACAATTGTAGGCGACGCTCCAATATATGATATAAACGTAGCATCTCAAAACAGATGTAAGCAGCCGTTCCGCCAGGAGTCCGCCACGATAGAGTAAAATAAGAAGTCTCATAATAATTTGATTATCAAATTATTATGAGACTAGGTAGCGAGATCGGGACAATTATCTAACCCATTGCTGCAAGATTTGCTGGCTTTTAGCGACTTGCCTTGCAAGTATTAAAAGGGACAAATACAGTGTTTTACTATCAGCATAGCGTTTAATGTAAACTATTCCCTTTAAAGAGAATCTCATTCCAATTAGTGCAAAACTTTGATAATTAGGGATATAGGTATTTTGCAGGCTGCTTATTTCTAACTTTTGCGTATTCCAAATACGCGAAAGTTGGATTTACTTGAATTCTTGGTGTTAAGATGCTAACTTTGCCGTATTCCAAATACGCGAAAGTTAGAAAAATGGCCTTATACCTAGTCGGTGAAAATATAGATAAATCCCGCGGTCATTACCAGGCCGAAACAGGCAAGCTAATCCAGCTTATGCGAGGAATATACATGGATGCAAGTGACGATATTGAAGCTGCTGTTCTCCAATATGCTGTCAGAATATCTAAATATCTCTACCCTCGTACTTACTTGTCAGCAGCTAGTGCAATACTTCTAGGCCCTACAATAGACGGCAAGTTATTTATCAGTGGACCTCGTAGTCAACGAACAAGACTTCGAAATCTTGAAATAATTCAAAATAAAGCCCCAGCTTCTCCCTCAATTGCCGATGCCGTCGTTAACGATGGAATAAGCGAGTTTAACGTTCAGGTGTCCACTATAAGACAGCGGTTTCTTGAGGCTTTTCGCCGCCAAAGCGAGCATAGCGCATCTGTCGATCATGCCATGCGTATATTGATGGCCAAGCGTGTTATAGAAGAATATGGTACAATAGAAAAAGCAGCGGATGCCCTCTGGGCAATTGCAAGGCAAAATGGATGGCATTGGGAAGCGGAACAGGCAGAACAATTTTTAAAACAAGGGATTGAAGCTAAAACGATTAAAAACAGTACAATGTTTAATTTAATCGTCGCATGGCATGGAAATCCAATCGGAACTCTTTCTCACGATGGGTTTGAGTGGAGGTGGGTTCCTTTAGAAGGAAATCATTTGCCGCTTATCAGGCAAACAATTCCTGGGCGGCTTCCTCCGTTTATTAGCGCTCTCCTGCCTGAAGGATGGCTAGAAAAAGTTTTAAAAAATGAAGACGAAAGGACTCTTCTGCGTACCGGAAAACGTTATATGTCGAACATTGTCATTGTCGATAATGAAGATGAAATATCTAAACTTCCTGTTGATATCCTTGAAACTCCTCTTAAGAAATATTCAACAGAGGGCGTTTTTACGGGTGAGTATAAAGGCCCCAATCGAGGAAAGATTGAAGAATCTTTTGAAAGGAATCTTGCCAAGATTTACAAACAGTCCGATACTCCTCGGTTATCAGGAGTGCAAATTAAAGCACCAATGTATTTAGATAAAAATGGTGTTTTATCACCTAGTACCGGACAACCGTTTACTCATATCTTAAAACCAGCGGGAACAGGAGGCTTTGAATACCTTCCTGTTATTGAATGGCAATCAATGGAGCTTGGACGCCGTATTGGCATGATTGTTCCCGACATTGCACTCATTAGAATGCCCGATAATATGCATCCTGCCTTAATGGTTGAGCGATTTGATATTCGCCAATCCCTTGATGATGAGCGCCAGATAGCCCTGGAGGATTTTTGTTCGCTTCTTGATTTACCTGCTGCTAATAAATACGATGGAACAATTGAGCAGGCGGGGCGTGCGCTAAGAGCTATTTCGACTGAACCAAGTAAAGATGTCTTGGCCCTTTTAAATCGTGTCCTTTTTGCATGGTTGATAGCGGATGGTGATATGCATCTTAAAAATATGGCTATCCTCAAAATAACTCTACCTGGAAAAAACACGTTTCAATCTGTTCGGATGTCTCCTCTTTATGATGCGGTCTCTACGGTTGTCTTTCCTGAGTTAAAAAATGATCTTTTGGCACTAAAAATGAATGGCAAAGCCAATCGTATCAAGCGGAAGGATTTTATGATATTGGCTACGACAATGGGGCTTAAGGCCTCAGATGTTGACGATTTAATTAACCAGACTGCGACCAACTTACGAATTGCTGTTGACGAAACAGCTCTACCTAAAGGAATTGAATATACGAATGCGGCGAAGGCAATAGCTGTTGAGATGCTGGAAACGTGTAAAAAGCGTTTGGCCGAATTTGAATAGGTTGTTGACAAGGTCCTAAATAGTACTCACTATCCAATTCTTTAATTATTTTGAAAGTATATGAGTTTTGATTTAATGGTCTTTAGACCTGATTCTGCTCCAAAGACAAGATCTGAATTTATGACCTGGTATCATAGCCAGACAAAATGGTCTGAAGAACATAGTTATAATGACCCAATTATAACCTCAGAAAATTTAAGAAGCTGGTTTATGGAAATGATTTCTACATTCCCGGCTATGAATGGACCATACACTGTTGACGACCCAGACAATGAGTTTGTAACTGATTATTGTATTGGAAAAGATGTAATTTATGTCGCTTTTGCATGGGCAATCGCTGAAAAGGCTTATGAAGTAATGAAGCGCGTTGCAGAAAAGCACAAAGTTGGTTTTTTTGATGCAAGCGCTAATGATGGAGATATCTTATTTCCGGATAACGACGGTACGAATAGACCAATAGACAGGCCGGGTAATTTGTCTTCACTCCAACAAATAAAGAGATCAGCCTCTCCTGGGCAAGAGAATGCAAGTGTTCAAGAAATCCTTTATAGCAAATTGAACTTAGCCCAAGAATTTGCAGGAACGACTTCTCAAAGTAATTTTAAAAAGGCTGGCCGAAAATGGTGGCAGAGAATTTTTGGCGCCAAATAAGTAGCCCAGGCTTCTTTCGGCATTCAATCGTAGCCAATGTAATAAATAAAAGCCCCATAATAAATTGCTAATCAAATTATTATGGGGCTTTGTAGCGCGATCGGGATTTGAACCCGAGACCTCAGGGTTATGAATCCTGTGCTCTAACCAACTGAGCTATCGCGCCGGTTGTCATTGACTTACAACGGTCCTGGTTGACCGGGTGTTTGTAAATGGGCTGCAAAAATAGAGAAAAAAGACTGGAAAAAACACTTTCGGGAGGTGAAATATGGTAAGAAAATGAGAAGGTGGGCGGCTATCACAGAAGCCGGAGCTCTTTTTGGATGATGTCGCTGAATTTTGCTTTTACATTGTCTTCTATGTACCCGTCATGCATGTAGAGCCGCAGCTTTTTGATCTTTCGGGTGGAGAGTTCATTGGCTGCGCGGGAAGGAATACTAAATCGGAGATAAAATCCCAGGTCTCCTGAGCCGAAAAAGCCGATGGACCCGCATCCTACGCAAGGCAATGTAAACCGGGAATTATTGAGGGTAACGATCGAATCGTTATCCATTGTTAATTGTAGCTCCGCGCCTTCGTCAACAGCCCCCTTAACCCACATTAGTTTGAAGCCAAGTTCGAGATCTGAATTGGTCCTGGTGCATTGTACATGGACGATCATATTAGCAGTGAGACCTTTGATGATAGGTTCCCAGGAGGTTATCAGGACCTTCGAGTATTCGTCGTTGATCGTCTTCAGCGATTGAGTAAAGCCGATCAAGGGAAGGATCAACAGTCCCAGTGCAAGGAGTTTCATGGTTGCATTCTTATTCATTGGTAATGGTCTAATGGGAAAAAGGCAAAAAAAAAGGCCCTCTGTGGAAACAGAAGGCCGTCTAACGATTGCTTGCCATATGAAAAGTCTTAAAAATCGATCTTTGTTTTGCTCTGCTGCGATTCTTCCTTTACCTCTCTCCGGTACGTGCTGCGTATGATCGCGGAGCAAATATAACGCTCAAAACAACTGACTAAAAGAACCGAATGTAATCAAATAGTTAAAAAAAATATCCAGGCTGCTAAATCCTTTTTTCTTCTCTTCTAATTCCCGTTAACTACTTGTTCAATTGAATCTGTATGCAATTTCGGGATAATTTCTTTCACTAAAAAATTATTTTATTAACATTTTCAAAAAAATATAAAAAAAGGTCGAAAAAGAACACATGTAATTTTTTATAATATTAATTTTCGGCCTTTTTTGGTCATTTTTGATGCTTTTTGGGCTGTTTTTGATTTTTAGCGAATATATGCATGTTAATTATTATTTGATTATTTGCTTTGCTGCCCGCTCCCCGGGTATTGTTCCAGCGCTTTCTCCAGGCAATCCATTGCTTTGTGCAGGGCCGGGGTATTGAGGACGTAGGCGAGGCGGATCTCTTTTTTGCCCAGGCCTTTGGTTCCATAGAAGCCGCCCGCGGGGGCAAGCATCACCGTTTGATTCTCGTAGGAGAAACTTTCTAATATCCATTGACAAAAGACATCGGTATCATCCACGGGCAGGCTGGCCATTGCATAGAAGGCTCCGCCGGGGTTGGGACAGAATACGCCGGGTATGTTATTGAGCCGGCTGACCAGCACATCTCTTCTTTTCAGGTATTCCGCCCGGGTAGCATCGAAGTAATCTTCGGGCAGCTCGGTTGCAGCTTCTCCGAGGATCTGGGCGAAGGATGGCGGGCTCAGTCTCGCCTGTGCGAATTTCAGGACCGTGTCCAGCACGGCCTGGTTGCGGGTCACCAGGGCGCCTATACGGGCTCCGCAGGCGCTATAGCGTTTGGAGATGGTGTCCAGCAGTATGACGCGGTCTTCCACTCCCTTGAGGGTCATGGCGGAGATATGCGTCCCGCTATAACAAAAGTCCCGGTAGGCCTCGTCTGCGAAGAGATACAAGTCGTGTTTAAGGATGAGCTGACGGAGGGTCTCCATTTCTTCCTGGCTATATAAATAACCTGTAGGGTTATTGGGGTTACAGATCATGATCCCCCTGGTGCGGGGAGTGATGAGCTTTTCGAATTCGGCTACGGGTGGGAGCGCAAAACCGCTGTCGATATAAGAAGTGAGGGGTTTGACGACGACATTGGCGGCGACTGCGAAACCATTGTAATTCGCATAGAAGGGTTCGGGGATGATGACTTCGTCGCCGGCGTCCAGGCAGCTCATGAAGGCAAAGAGGATGGCTTCCGATCCGCCTGTGGTGACGAGGATCTGTTGATAATCCACGTTGATGCCTGCCTTTTTATAATAGTCCGACAGTTTACGCCGGTAGCTTTCATTGCCTGCGCTGTGGCTATACTCCAACACCTTAAAATCAAAGTGGCGTACGGCGTCCATCGCCATTTTGGGGGTTTCGATATCAGGTTGACCTATGTTGAGGTGATATACTTTAATTCCCTTTTTCTTGGCGGCTTCGGCGTAAGGCACGAGTTTCCGGATCGGCGAAGCCGGCATCTGTTGTCCGCGGTGGCTGATTGTTAACATGCGGCAAAAGTACAAAGAGGGGCTGGCAGAAAAAAATCAGAGCATCTGGCCGGGGGAGGGGGCAAGAAAAATCCCCTTAGTTTTTAACTAAGGGGATGGGAATTATATTAGAACGAATTGTTATTTACCAGCTTTGGTGGTCTTGGACGCTTCGTATTTGGTATAAGCGTCGACGGTCAGCACTTCACCGGTTATCTTTAATTGCACCGGCAAATCGATGCCAGCCACTTTCACCGTGATGCTCTTGTTGAAAGGTCCGACGTTAGCGGCGTTGAAACCGGCTGTAATCTTGTTGTCTTTCCCTTTTGGAATGGCGCCTTCGGGTTTAACGGGAGTCGTACATCCGCAGGAAGGGGTGGCTGATTCAATGATGACCGGCGCATCGCTCGTATTGGTAAAATTGAAGTCATGCGTTACGGGTGCGCCTTGTTTGATCTTCCCGAAGTCATAAGCCAGTTCCTTGAATTTTATAACGTCTTCCGCTTTCTTTTGAGTAGTTGCGGGCGCCTGGGCGAAAAGGGTAGCCGTCAACATAAACGTACCGGCCAATGAGAGTAGCTTCTTCATGTTTATCAGTTTATTTGTTTTAATAATTGGACAGAGGGATTTTCCGGGGCTGAAGTAACGGGTGTTTTATAGACTTCGCCCGAAATGGTGAGCGTTCTTGTTTGATTAGTATTATAAACTATGGTGACGGTCTTGGTAAAGGGACCTTCAGCGTAGGCATTGTACCCAACCCGGATCTTTGCGGTCGCTCCGGCCCCGATAGGGTCTTTGCTCCATTCGGGAGTGGTACAGCCACAGGATGCCTGTACGTTATCGAGCTTGAGTGCGGAGCTGCCTGTATTCATGATCTCAAAAGTATAAGTGGCCGGTCTCCCCTGGGGGATTTTGCCGAAATTATGAGTGTTCTCCTTTATGGAGAGCAGATCTGCCGGTTTGGAAAGGGCTACCCCGTTGTTTACTGTCTGTGCCCGGACAGAAAGAACGAGGGTAAAAAGACTGATTATAATTGCCGTTTTTTTCATAGTTTGGCTTCTGTAAGTGTTACCGAAAAGTATTTATGGAAATTTAATCCTTTTCGGTAACGTGAATAATGTCTGTGAACGCGGCCTATGGCCTTGTTCACTAACCGGGCTGAGCCCGGTTAAGTATGATAAAATTACGTACTTAACGTCAGTTTTGCCAATAAATTATAGGGGTATTTTATTTTTTTAACAATCAATGGGATAGCCACTGTGGGTTTGGGAGATAATGCTATTTTTGCTATATGGAGAACATTTTTTCTAGCGAAATAATTGACCAGGAAAAATTATCCTTTGATAAATTCCGGGAAGAGGTATTAAAGGATTACCGGGTAGCCTGCGAAAGCCGTGAAGCCAGCTTGCTGGGGAGGAAGGAAGTATTGACAGGGAAGGCCAAGTTTGGCATTTTCGGAGATGGAAAAGAGGTGCCGCAGGTGGCCATGGCCAAGTTCTTCAAGCCGGGCGATTTTTATGCCGGCTATTACCGGGATCAGACTTTTGCCTTTGCTACGGGCGCTGCTACGATCGAGGAGTTCTTCTCCCAGCTGTATGCAGATCCCGATCCCCGGCATGACCCGCATAGTTCGGGCCGGAATATGAATTCTCATTTTGCCACTCCTTTTATAGACTCGGACGGCGCAACGCTGGACCTGGTGAACCGGAAAAATCTTACTGCCGGGCTGGCGCCGACGGCGGCCCAGATGCCCAAGGCCCTGGGGCTGGCCTATGCTTCCAAGGCCTTCCGGGAAGTAGAGGCGTTAAAGCCTTTTACGGAATTATCTAATAATGGAAATGAAGTCGCCTTCTGTACGATCGGGGATGCTTCTACCAGTGAAGGGCATTTCTGGGAGACGGTGAATGCGGCCGGCGTCCTGCAGGTGCCGCTGGCTATTTTTGTCTGGGACGACGGATATGGTATTTCTGTGCCGCGTAAATTTCAGACAACCAAGGGCTCTATATCGGAAGCGCTGAAGGGTTTCCAGAAAAAAGACGGTACGAACGGCATCGAGATCTTCAAGGTGAAGGCCTGGGATTATGCAGGGATGTGCGAGGTCTTTGAAGCCGGCATCCGGGCGATCCGTCTGACCCATACCCCCGTATTATTCCATGTCGAAGAGGTAACACAGCCGCAGGGGCACTCTACTTCAGGTAGTCATGAGCGATATAAATCCCCGGAACGTCTTGAATGGGAAAGGGAATGGGATGGCATCAAAAAAATGAAGGAATGGATTGTCGATAATGCGCTGGCCAGTGAGGAAGAGCTGAATGTGATCGAGCTGGAGTCGAAAGAGTTTATCCGCCATAGCCGTAACCTGGCCTGGGAAAAATACCAGGTTCCTCTCAAGGGGCAGGTTAGCCGTTCGGTCGGGCTCATCCAGGGGATGACCGGTCAGCTGCCGGAACAGGCGGAGGAATTGCAAACCATCGCTACGGAGCTGGCGGCCAACCGGGAACCGGGCCGCAAGGAGGTGCTGAGGGCTTTACATCAGGCTCTGAGCCTGGCGGGGGATTCTCCCGTTGCACAGGACACCCGGGAATACTACCAGGATCTGAAAAATGAAAATGTCGCTCTTTATAATTCGCATCTGTATCATGAAGGGGCCCGCAGTATCGGCCGGGTAGAAGAGGTGAAGCCTGAATATGCCGAGGGGGCGCCGATGATCAATGGGTATGAGGTGCTGAATAAATACTTTGATGAACTCTTCACCCATAACCCCAAAGTACTGGCTTTTGGCGAGGACCTGGGGAAGATCGGGGATGTCAACCAGGGGTTTGCCGGATTGCAGGCCAGGCATGGTTCGGATCGGATCTTTGACACGGGGATCCGGGAGCTGACTATTATTGGGCAGGGCATCGGCATGGCTTTCCGGGGATTGCGTCCGATCGCTGAAATTCAATATCTCGATTATTTATTATACGGGCTGCAGCCTCTGAGCGATGATCTTGCTTCGCTGCAATACAGAACGGGGGGCAAGCAAACGGCTCCTCTGATCGTGCGTACCCGGGGCCATCGGCTGGAGGGTATCTGGCATAGTGGCAGCCCGATGGGTATGATCATTCATTCCTTGCGGGGAATGCATGTATGTGTCCCCCGTAATATGGTGCAGGCTGCGGGAATGTACAATACTTTGTTACAGGGTTCCGATCCGGGCCTGATGATCGAATGTCTGAATGGCTATCGCCTGAAGGAGCAGCTTCCTTCCAACCTGCTGGATTTTTATGTGCCCCTGGGCATTCCTGAAGTCGTCCGGGAAGGGGAGGATATCACGATTGTCAGCTACGGAGCTACTTTGAGGATCGTTCAGGAAGCTGCCGCTATCCTGGAAGGTGCGGGCATCACCTGCGAGGTCGTGGATGTGCAAACTTTACTGCCTTTCGATATTCAACATAAAATTCTCGACTCCCTGAAAAAGACCAGCCGTCTCCTCATCGTAGATGAGGACGTGCCTGGTGGCGCTGCGGGATATATCTTCAACAAGGTCATGGAAGAGCAGGGTGGGTATAAATGGCTGGATTCCTCTCCGAGGACGATCACCGGTCAGGCGCACCGGCCGGCTTATGCCAGCGATGGGGATTATTTCAGCAAGCCGAATGCCGAGCAGATCGTCGATGTGGTGAGGGAAATGATGGCGGAGTAATACCCCACCCCCTGAAAGGGGTGAAGGAGCCAGCGGGGCGATTGGGGATGAAGCCGGTTAGTCCAAAGACTTATTTTAAGTTATGAAAGACTTTTTGGACGTCTTCGTCCTGTTCGAGCTTGTCGACCAGCTTCAGGACTTCCTGGGCCTGGTCTTCCGGCAGTTCGACGGTGGTGGTCGGGATCCATTCCAGCTCTACGCTGATGGGGGTGATGCCTTTTTCTTCCAGGGCTTTCTGCAAGTTTCCAAAATCGCTGAAGGCGGACCGAAGCACCAGGATCGGCTCTCCGTTCTCACCGGTTCCTTCGCCCATTTCTTCCAGGCCGAAGTCGATCAGCTCCAATTCCATATCGTCGGGGTTAAGGCCTTCGGGATTTAATTTGAAGACGCCCAGCTTAGTAAACTGGAAGCTAACGCTGCCGCTATTGCCCAAAGTGCCTCCGCCTTTGTTGAAATGTGATTTGACGTTGGCTACTGTCCGTACGTGGTTGTCGGTGGCCGTTTCCACCAGGAGAGCCACACCATGAGGGGCATATCCTTCATATAGGATCTCCTCATAGTTGGTCATATCCTTGCCCATTGCGCGCTTGATAGCGGCTTCCACCCGGTCCTTGGGCATATTGACGCTCTTGGCATTCTGGAAGCAGCGCCGCAGGGCGGGATTGGTGGCCGGATCCGGGCCTCCAACTTTTACGGCAATAGCTATTTCTTTCCCGATCCGGGTGAATTGCTTGGCCATCCGGTCCCAGCGGGCGAACATGGTATGCTTACGTACTTCAAATATGCGACCCATATGAATATGTTAGTTTAAAGATAAATCCGATAAAATCGAGGATTGCAAAATTAACATTTGCGATCAATGCTGCCAACTGATATTAATAAAAAACGCCCGGGAGGGTTTCCCAGGCGCTGTTAAAACCGGTAATAACTATTATTTTTTGTTAAGCCTTGTTAAAAACAGCAGTAGCTGCAAGCCGGCAAAGACCAGGGAGAAAATAAATAATCCCCAATCCCCTTCTGCGGAAGTGGCATGATGAATAAAGGCGACAACAGCCAGTAAGGCAACCAGGAAAAATCCGCAGATAGAGACGATGCGATTGCTTCTTGCATGCGTACCGGCCTGGTGGTCCGACAATGCGCTGAATTTTAAGCCATAAAACAGATAGACATCGAATCCTATCAGCATCCAGACAATTAAACGGATCCAGGTATCCAATGGGAGGAATAACATCATGAACAGGCAGGCAAAGATGCCCAATATAGGAACTAAGGGAACAAGCGGGGTCTTAAATGCCCTTTGTATTTCCGGTTGTTTTACCCGCAGCAACCACACTCCTATACATACCAGGATAAATGCGAATAAGGTTCCTATGCTTGTCATTTCACCCACCACTCTTGCGGGGACAAATGCCGCAAATAAGCTGACAAATAGCATAAACAGCAGGTTTGACTTAGCGGGGGTCCTGAATTTGGGGTGTACCTTTGAGAAGACCGGAGGCAGAAGGCCGTCTTTGCTCATGGAGAAGAACACCCTTGATTGACCCAGCAACATTACCAGGATCACGGATGCGTACCCGGCAAGGATGGCTACTATTATTGCCCGGTTCAGCCAGGGATAATCGGCATGCATCACTCCGTTGGCGTCTGCTTTACCCATGTGTTCGATGGCAACGGCTACGGGGGCGATCCCATCTTTTCCGGCGAATGTGGTATAGCTGGTGACGCCGGTCATTACATGCGCAAATAAGATATATAAAACGGTGCAGATCGCCAGCGAGCCTAAAATGCCTTTCGGCATGTCTTTTTTCGGGTTTTTTGCCTCCTGGGCGGCTGTGGATACCGCATCGAAACCGATATAGGCAAAGAACACTATGGCGGCGGCGCGGATGATGCCACTAAAGCCAAACTCGCCAAATGTGCCCTTGTTATCGGGGATATAAGGGGTATAATTTGCCTTATTTATATACTTCCAGCCAAGGATAATAAAGGTAAGTACTACAAGCACTTTCAGCCCTACGATAACTGCATTTACCTTTGCGCTTTCCTCGGTGCCCTTGATCAATAATGCACTCATCAGCACAACGATAAAAACGGCAGGGAAATTGATCATCCCTCCATCCCAGGGGCCGGTGCTGATAGCGGCGGGCAGGTGTATGTCAAAGCCTGCTAGAAATTTTACGAGGTACCTGCTCCAACTGATGGCCACCGTTGCGGCGCCCACAGCATATTCCAGTACGAGGTCCCAACCGATGATCCAGGCGATAAATTCCCCCATGGTGGCATAGGAATAGGTATATGCGCTGCCGGCTACGGGTATCATCGATGCAAATTCTGCGTAACACAGACCGGCAAAGGCACAACCAAGCGCTGCTACTATGAAAGAAATAGTAATGGCGGGGCCTGCGTTGTTAGCGGCTGCGCCGCCAGTGATGGAAAACAGGCCGGCGCCGATAATAGCACCAATCCCTAAAGCTATCAGCGAGCCCGCACCAAGGGTCTTTTTAAGACCTTTTTCGGTATCGGCCGCCTCGGCCATTAAAGTATTCATTGGTTTCTTTACGAATAGACTCATAAGTAAATAGAGTTGATAAGTTTGGTTGATAAGTTCGTATGACTATATAAATCCGTAAAATAAACAAATATTTGATACCGAAAGGGTTCGGGAGGACCAATTCTTTTAGCGAAGGGGCAAATGGGGCGGAAAGATGGATGAATTCTTATCTAAAGTTTTGCCAAGTCAGGATTTTTCGATTTTTTGCATCCTTATGCGAAAGATTGGGCTTACAGGATGGATTATGATTGCCATGGTGACAGGGGTGGTCCTTGGATTGTGGGTACATTATAATTGTACAGCAGCACAGAAAGACAGCTTTTCCGGCGGTATCTCGGTTTTCACTGATATATTCCTGCGGTTAATCAAGATGATTATCGCTCCGCTGGTCTTTTCCACCCTGGTGGTGGGGATCGCCAAGCTGGGGGATGTGAAGGCGGTGGGCCGGATCGGGGGGAAGACCTTGCTCTGGTTTATGGGTGCGTCCCTGTTATCCCTGGTGCTGGGGCTGATCATCATGAACAGCCTGGCGCTGGGCAGCGAGCTGAACCTGCCGCTACCTCCCGCCAGCGCCAGCACGGGGCTGGACCAGTCCACGATCTCTTTCAAGGGGTTCGTCACCCATGTATTTCCCAAGAGTATCTTCGAGGCGATGGCGAACAACGAGATCCTGCAGATCGTCGTGTTTGCCGTATTCTTCGGTATTGCGACCGCCTCTATCGGTGAGCAGGGGAAGATTGTCATAAAAGGGCTGGATGCCGTGGCCCATGTGGTCCTGCGGGTGACGGGATATGTGATGTATTTCGCGCCGGTGGCCGCTTTTGCCGCCATCGCTTCCGTGCTGGCCGTGAAGGGACCGGAATTGCTGGTGACCTACGGGAAATTCATCATCAGCTTTTATTTAAGTATTCTTGGGCTATGGTTGATATTACTGTTAATCGCTTCTATATTTGTGGGCAGGAGGGTGATCAACCTGGCTATCAGTGTGAAGGATATGATCCTGCTGGCTTTTAGTACGGCGAGCTCAGAAGCGGCTTTTCCCCGGTTGATCCAGGAGCTGGAGAATTTCGGATGTCCTCCGAAGATCGTCAGCTTTGTATTGCCGCTGGGCTATTCTTTTAACCTGGATGGCAGTATGCTCTATATGACTTTTGCCTCTTTGTTCATCGCACAGGCCTATGGGGTGCAGCTGAGCCTGGGGCAGGAGATCTCCATGCTGCTGGTCTTAATGCTGACCAGCAAGGGGATTGCCGGGGTGCCGAGGGCGGCCCTGGTGGTGATCGCGGGAACTTTGTCGCTTTATAATATACCGCAGCAGGGATTACTGCTGTTGCTGGGGATCGATCAGATCCTGGATATGGCCCGAAGCGCTACCAATGTATTAGGTAACAGTATTGCCGCCGTGGTAGTAAGTAAATGGGAAGGGGAGCTGGGGGAGACGGCCGTACATATAAAATAAGGATCTTTTATTATGATTGAATTACTGACTATTACCCTGAAAGACCTGTTGAACCCGGAATTCTATATTAATAACGGTGGATTATGGGTGCTGCTGTTTATCGTGTTTGCCGAGACGGGGCTGATGTTCGGGTTTTTCCTTCCCGGCGACAGCCTGTTATTCGTGGCGGGTATTTACAGCGAGAAGCTGGTGGCCAGCCTGATACCGGGCGGCACGGGCAGCGATTTCCTGGACCTGCTGATCCTGTTCGTGCTGGTGTCCGTGTGCGGCATCATCGGCAATGGGCTGGGCTATTGGTTTGGCAAAAAAAGCGGTCCTTTTCTTTTTCATCGAAAAGACAGCCTGCTGTTCAAGAAAAAGTATTTGTACCAGGCCAAGGAGTTCTATGACAAGCATGGGGGGCAGGCAGTTGTATTTGCCCGTTTCCTTCCCATTATCCGGACTTTCGCTCCCATCATTGCGGGGATCGTGGCTATGGACAGGAAGAAGTTCATCGTTTATAATATCGTGGGATGCCTGGCCTGGGTATTCCTCATGCTATTCGCCGGTCATTACCTGGATAAGCTGTTCCTGATGAAATTCGGGTTCGATCTGAAAAAGCACCTGGAAGTGATTGTGATCGGCATTGTAGTAGTCACTACTTTCCCTGTATTATTTAAAATATTCTTCGGTAAGAAAAAGCCTGTATCCTCTATGGAGGATCCCTATAAAAAATCATAAATGCCGTATGGAGCAAAAAAAAGTTTCCCTTTTTAATCTGGCCGTCATCGTCGGGGCTCTGGGTTATTTCGTAGACGTATACGATCTGTTACTTTTTAGTATCATCAGGATCCCTTCGCTGAAATCCCTGGGTCTCAGCGCGAGCGAGGTAGACAAGCAGGGATCGAGTATCATCAGCATTCAGATGATCGGGCTGCTGCTGGGGGGGATCCTTTGGGGTGTACTGGGAGATAAGAAGGGAAGGTTGAGGGTATTGTTTGCGTCGATCATTCTTTATTCATTGGGTAGCATTGCCAATGGGTTTGTGCATACGGTAGGGCAATATGCGGCCGTGCGGTTCATCACCGGGCTGGGTCTGGCGGGTGAGCTGGGGGCGGGGATCACGCTGGTCAGCGAGCTGATGCCGAAGGAAAGACGGGGGCTGGCTACTTCCCTGGTAGCGGGGATCGGGCTGAGCGGGGCCGTCTTCGCCTATTTCGTCCGGGTCTATTTTGTCAGTGCGGATGGAGAGGGATGGCGTACCTGTTATTTTATCGGCGGTGGGCTGGGTTTTCTGCTGTTGTTCCTGCGGATCGGGGTGCTGGAGTCGGGGATGTATAAGAATATAGAGCAGAGCAATGTGCGCAGGGGTGATTTTTTTATGCTGTTCACCAATGGAAAAAGATTGAAAAAATATCTGACCGCTATATTGATCGCATTGCCCAACTGGTATGTGATCGGGGTACTGATCACCTTCTCGAATAAGTTCGCCTCGCTGATGAATGTAAAGGGGAAGGTCGATCCCGGATTTGGGATCATGGTTGCCTACGCGGCGATCTCGGTAGGAGATATTGCGATCGGATTTATCAGCCAGGGATTGCGAAGCCGTAAAAAATCTCTGTGGCTTTTCCATATCATCACGGCTATTGCGGTAGTCGCCTATTTCAACCTGCAGGGGAAAACTTCAGCCGACTTGTATTTGGTCTGTCTTTTCCTGGGGCTGGGGACGGGGTTCTGGGCCATGTTCGTAACGATGGCGGCGGAGCAGTTCGGCACCAATATCCGGGCGACGGTGGCGACGACAGTACCCAATATGGCGAGGGGTTCGCTGGCGCTTGTCATGGCTTTGTTCAATGGTTTACAGCCATCCTATTCTTATTTTCAGAGTGGCTGGATTACGGGGATCATCGTATTTACGATCGCCTTCATCGCGCTGGCGATGACGGAGGAGACATTTGGGAAGGAGTTGAATTATACGGAGGCTTGAGGACAATATGAAATTTCTCATTATACGTTTCAGTTCTATCGGGGATATTGTGCTTACGACGCCTGTGGTCCGTTGTCTGAAGAAGCAAATCGTCACGGCGGAGGTGCATTATCTGACCAAATCCTCTTTTTTCCCGTTGCTGGCGGGAAATCCCTATATCGATAAGGCGCATTATTTACAGGATGACTGGGATGGGATGATCCAGTCGTTGCAAAAAGAGGATTTCGATTATGTGATCGATCTGCATCATAATCTGCGGACGTTGAAAGTGAAGCGGGCGCTGGGCAAACAGTCTTTTTCCTTCAATAAGCTGAATATAGAGAAGTGGTGGTATACCAATTTTAAGCGCAACCGGATGCCGGACGTGCATATCGTGGACCGCTACCTGGATACGCTGAAGTCTTTTGGCGTGAAGAACGATGGGGCGGGGTTGGATTATTTTATTCCTCCGGCGGATGAGGTGAAGCTGCATGATATTCCGACATCTCATCAGGCGGGTTATGTGGGGTTGGTCATCGGGGCTGCGCTGGCCACGAAAAAGCTGCCGCTGCATAAGTTGAAGGAGATCTGTACGCAGGCGCGGCATCCTCTGATCCTGCTGGGCGGGCCGGAAGATGCCGCTGTTGCCAGCGAGCTGGCGGCTATCGATCCCATTAAGATTTATAATGCCTGCGGGAAGTTTTCCCTGAATGAATCGGCCGACCTGGTAAGGCGGGCCAAGCTGATCGTCACGCATGACACTGGTCTTATGCACATTGCAGCGGCCTTTTCACGGCCCATCCTCTCGGTATGGGGGAATACGGTGCCGGAGTTCGGGATGTACCCTTATTATGGAGAGAATTATTTATATAATTATCAGGCGGGAAAGGAAGGCGGGAAGCTGCCTTACGAAATGATGGAGGTGAAGGGGCTGAGCTGTCGTCCCTGTTCCAAGATCGGATATAAGAAGTGTCCGAAGGGTCACTTTAAATGTATGGAATTGCAGCCGGTGGAGCGAATTGTGGAGGTGATCGGATAAAAAAAACGCAGCGAGCTGCGTTTTTTTTATCCGATCAGTCTTTTTTATTTATAAAGTTTTCAATACGTCGTTCATACTACGGACGGCTTCCGCGCTTTTGTTGAACAGGGCCTGTTCTTCGGCATTCAGGCCAAAGTCGAGGATTTTTTCCCAGCCGTTGCGGCCGATGACTACGGGAACGCCTAAGCAGATATCTTTTTGTCCATATTCGCCATCCAGGGCTACGCAGCAGGTGAAGAGTTTCTTTTCATCGCGCAGGATACTTTCTACCAGGGCGGCTCCGGCGGCTCCGGGTGCATACCAGGCAGAGGTACCGATCAGCTTGGTGAGGGTAGCTCCGCCCACCATGGTATCGGCTACGATCTTCTGCTGTTGGTCGGCGCTGAGGAATTTCGTTACAGGGGCGCTGTTCCAGGTGGCGAGGCGGATCAGGGGGATCATGGTCGTATCGCCATGTCCGCCGACCACTACGGCATTCAGGTCAGCGGGGCTGCATCCCAGGTGCTGGCTCAGCTGGTATTTAAAGCGGGCGCTATCCAACGTACCTCCCATCCCGATGATCCGGTTCTTCGGAAGACCGGTAGCGGTCAACGCGAGGTAGGTCATCGTATCCATGGGATTACTGATGATGATGATAATGGCGTAGGGGGAATATTTCAGGATGTTCTCCGCCACGCCTTTGACGATACCGGCATTGGTGCCGATCAGCTCTTCGCGGGTCATGCCGGGTTTGCGGGGCAGTCCGGAAGTGATGACGACTACGTCGCTGCCGGCTGTCTTTGAATAGTCATTGGTGCTGCCGACGATGCGGGTGTCGAAACCCAGCAGGGCGGCGGTTTGCATCATATCCTGCGCCTTTCCTTCAGCTAATCCTTCCTTGATATCCAGCAGCACTAATTCCTGGGCTAATGCTGCACGAGCGATATTATCGGCACAGGTGGCACCTACGGCACCAGCGCCTACGACCGTTACTTTCATCTAAAAATATTTAAGTGATAAAATTATTTGCGAGCACAAATGTACTTATTTCTGATTGCCGTCCTTATTAAAAGCATTTAACAGGGTCTCTGCTTTTTGAGTGCCCTCGAAGGTGGTGATCAGGTCGCCCTTTTTGTCATAGAGGGCGAGGTAAGGCAGATTGCGGATCTTATAGTAAGGGGCCAAAAAGAATTTTTCATCTCTTCCCAGCTTGAAGTTGGGGTGTTCGAAAAGCCGGTAATGGGTATTAAAATCTTTTAATTCATCGAATGGCTGGTAGGTGGCCATTACGATCTCGATGTCTTTAAAGTCCTTCGAGGCTGCCAGGATGGACTCTGTCTGATGTTTGCAATGGTCACAGTCCGGGCTGAAGAACATGATGATGGTACGATGATGTTTCTTTATGTCATCTTTTGTCAGGTAGGTGGAGCTATCCAGCTTCAACAGGTGAAAGGGCGGAATAGTCGGAAAACGGCGGTAAGGAGCCTGCGAGTCCGCGGCCGCTTGCTGGGCCGGCTGTTGTTGGACCGGCTGTTGTTGGACATGTTGCTGAGCCGATACATAGAGGGAACCGATCAATGCCAGTACGATCAAAAAGGGTTGTTTCATCTTGTTGTTTTCAGAATAAAGAGATACTACTGCTATTACTATCGAACGCCTGCAAAATTAAATGTTTAACGAATAAGGGATTTTTTTATTTGGTTGTTACGAATAATTCGTAGATTTACGAAAACTTCGTAGATATATGGAAAAATTAAGCGCTCAGGAAGAAGAGGCCATGCAGGCGGTCTGGAAGACGGGGGAGGGGAATGTGAAGCTCATTCTGGAGAATATGGAGGAGCCCAGGGTGCCATACACCACGCTGGCTTCCACGATCAAAAACTTGGAAAAGAAGGGGTACCTGGGCAGCCGGCTTATCGGGAATGCCTATTTATATAAGGCGTTGGTAACGGAGGACGAGTATAAGCAGCAATTCATGAGCGGGTTCGTGAAGGACTATTTTGAAAATTCCTATAAGGAACTGGTGAATTTCTTTGTGGAAGAGAAAAAGTTAAGCGCCAAGGAGCTGAAGGAGATTATCGAACTGATCGAAAAGGGGGGGATCTGATATGCCTGTATTTATAATATACCTGTTAAAGTTATCGATCAGCCTGTCGGTTACCTGGTTATTCTACCAGTCAATGTTACGCAGGCTTACTTTCTATAATCTCAACCGATGGTATTTGCTGGGCTATTCCCTGCTGTCTTTTATTATTCCGCTGATCGATATCGGGGCATTTCTGCCGGAGGATAAATGGCAGGGATCGCTGGTGCTATATCTTCCCCTGATCGCCGGGGATGGGAAGGCCGCGGTCCGGGATCCGGGTCTTTTTGCCCGACTGGGTTCCTGGGATTTTTTGCTGGGGACATTGCTGGCGGGATCGGTGATCCTGCTGATCCGGCTGCTGGTCCGCTGGCGTTCTCTCCGGCGGGTTCGCCGGCAGGCGCGGCTGATCAGTGATGCGGGGATGAAGGTCTTCGAAGTCGATCAATCCATATTACCTTTTTCTTTCGGGAATGCCATTTATATCAATCCGCGGCTGCATACGGAACAGGAATATTCGACGATCATCCTGCATGAATATGTGCATATCCGGCAACGGCATACGGTGGATATATTGCTGTCGGAGTGGTTGTGTATCGTCAACTGGTTCAATCCTTTTGTCTGGCTGATCCGTTATTCGATCCGGCAGAACCTGGAGTTCATTGCCGACCGGAAAGTCCTGGAAAAGGGGTTGGATAAGAAGGGGTATCAATATCATTTATTGCAGGTCGTCGGCATATCCGGCTACCGGCTGGCTAATAATTTTAATTTTTCCTCATTAAAAAAACGCATTATCATGATGAACAAAATCAAAAGCGCTCAAATGCATCTGTTGAAATTCCTTTTTATCGTGCCTTTGCTGGCTGTGCTGCTGCTGGCTTTCCGGGGGAAGATCAATGCCGTACCGGCCGGTCGTTCGGCGACGGCGGTTAATCTTCGCCCACTGGATACACTGCCTGTAAAGACGGATTCGGCGAAACCTCTTTTTATTGTAGACGGGGTGCAGATGGAGAAGAACTGGCCGGTGAGTACACTTTCTCCGGATGACATCCAATCTATAGAGGTGCTCAAAGACCGGCAGGCTGTGGTGCTATTTGGCGCAAAGGGAAGGAACGGGGTGGTGGCGATCACCACTAAAAAGTCGAATCTGCCGGCGCCTGCGGCGGGGTCGACCTTAAAGACTTTTCCGTTGGTCATCGAACCTTCGGGCCGTCTTTCGGATCCACTGTATTATAAGGATGGGGTCGAAGTGTCTCCGCAGGAGTTAAAGGCGCTCAATCCTGCCGACATCGAATCCATCAATGTACTTAAGGGGGACAGCGCCGCTGCTTCGAAATACGGTGAAAAGGGGCGCAATGGGGTGATCCTGATCAAGACCAAACCGAAGGCGGACCATGTAAAAGAGTCCCAGGTCCCGATCATCATAGACGACAAAGCCCTGATCATGGACGATAAAGCCAGGATCATGGACGACAAGAAGGATGGGCGGATCGTCATTCGGGTGGATACGCCTGCTACGGTAAGACCCTGATGAATGTCGGCCCTGTCGCCGGGGCGCCGGGCCGGGAAAACAGGAACAGAATGCTTTTTGGGGTAGTGTCTGCGGACACTACCCCTTTTTAGTAAGTCTTTGCCAGCTGCCGATTTTGATGTAGATTTGCCTCCCGCCTTTGCTGACGCTTCGGCCGGTCAGGGCGTAAATCAAATAGCTTATCTAAAAAATCGTACAGGATTTATGGCAAGTACAGCAGATATAAGTCGCGGCATGATCATCAAACTGGATGGTAGTTTATATACTGTCGTTGAATTTGGTGAGAACAAGACTGCCAGGGCCGCCGCAAAAGTGTGGGCCAAGTTAAAGGGAGTCGATAATGCCCGTAGTATTGAAAAGACCTGGAACAGTGGGGATACGCTCTATCCCGTTCGCGTGGAAAGGAAGGCTTACCAGTATTTATATAAGGATGACACCGGCTATAATTTCATGGATAACGAGACTTTTGAACAGATCGCCGTTCAGGAGAATTTAGTCGATGCCCCTCAGTTCCTGAAAGAGGGCGCTGAAGTGTCTGTGCTGGTCAACACGGAGACCGATCTACCCATGAGTGTAGAATTACCCGATAAAATCGTCGTTTTGGTTACTTATTCCGAGCCTGGTGTAAAGGGCGATACGGCTACCCGTACCCTTAAGCCTGCTACGATTGAGACCGGCGCTACGGTGAATGTACCTTTGTTTGTAAATGAAGGGGAGCTGATCCGGATCAATACGAAGACCGGTGAGTATGTGGAAAGGGTAAAATAGTATAAGTATAGCGCGGTTGCGCTGACAAATAAAAGAGCGTGAATGGACAGGGAGCGTGTATCCGTTGTCCATTTTCCTTTATTGATCCGACCTTGGTTTTTTAAATTTCACCACTGTTTTTGGGTATATTTAGCTTTAATACCTATTTTAGCCGCCCAAATAAAACTGTAAATTCATCCATATGGATTTTAAACAGATTCAGGAGTTGATCAAAATGATCAACAAGTCAAATATCGGCGAAGTAAGCATCGAGGAGAAAGGATTTAGATTGACTATTAAGCAAAAAGAAGAACCCGTTCAACAACTTATTGCTGCTCCTATGCAGCATCAGGCGGTAGCGACGATGATGGCTGCGCCTTCCGTTTCCGCCGTGCAGGCTCCGTCCGGCGGCGCTCCGGAGAAGGCCGCAAAGGCTGTGGAAGTTCCTGCCGATAATACCGTCACCATTAAGAGTCCTATGATCGGGACTTTCTATCGCAGCGCCTCCCCGGATAAACCTGCCTTTGTCAATATAGGTGATGAAATCGATCTGGGTAAGGTGGTATGTATCATTGAAGCCATGAAGCTGTTCAATGAGATCGAGAGTGAGGTGAGAGGCAGGATTATAAAAGTGCTGGTAGAGGACGCCAGCCCTGTGGAATACGACCAACCTTTGTTCCTAGTTGAACCTGCTTGATTGATCCCTAAATTGACCTAATGTTTAAAAAGATATTAATAGCTAACAGAGGAGAAATTGCCCTCAGGGTCATCCGTACCTGTCGTGAGATGGGTATTAAGACGGTAGCGGTTTACTCCACTGCCGACAAGGATAGCCTGCATGTCAAATTTGCCGACGAGGCCGTGTGTATCGGTAAGCCGGCTAGTTTTGATTCTTACCTGAATATTCCCCATATTATGGCTGCCGCGGAGATTACCAATGCGGACGCTATTCATCCCGGTTATGGTTTTTTAGCGGAGAATGCCCGTTTTGCAGAGATCTGCGGGGAGCATGGTATCAAGTTTATCGGACCGACGCCTGCCATGATTAATTCCATGGGGGATAAGATCACGGCTAAAGAGACGATGATCAAGGCCGGGGTACCGGTAGTACCTGGTGGCGAAGGTCTTTTGGAAAGCCTGGAAGAAGCCCGGGGAATGGCCAAAGACATGGGGTATCCCATTATCCTGAAGGCAACGGCCGGGGGTGGCGGAAAAGGGATGCGTGTGGTGTGGGAAGATTCGGAAATGGAGAAAGCCTATAGCACGGCTAAGGCTGAAGCGGGTGCTTCCTTTAAGAATGATGGGATCTACATGGAGAAATTCGTGGAAGAGCCCCGGCATATTGAAATACAGGTAGCGGGCGATCAATATGGTAAAGTTTGTCATCTCAGTGAAAGGGATTGTTCCATACAACGTCGTCATCAGAAGCTGGTAGAGGAATCTCCTTCTCCCTTCATGACGAAGGAGCTGCGTCAGCGCATGGGAGATGCTGCCATCAAAGCGGCTTCCGCCATCAATTATGAGAGTGTGGGAACGATCGAGTTCCTGGTGGATAAGAACCGCAACTTCTACTTCATGGAGATGAATACCCGTATCCAGGTAGAGCATTGCGTTACGGAAGAGGTGGTGAATTTCGACCTGATCAAAGAACAGATTAAAATAGCGGCAGGAGATCCCATCAGCGGACTCAATTACGAACCTCAGGGCCATGCCATCGAGTGTCGTATCAATGCCGAAGACCCCTATAATGATTTCCGGCCTTCTCCGGGAAGGATCACGGTCCTCCACCAGCCTGGTGGGCATGGTATCCGTGTGGATTCGCACGCTTATGCCGGGTATACGATCCCGCCTTACTACGATAGTATGATCGCAAAGATCATCGCCGTAGCCCGCACGCGGGAAGAGGCGATCAGTACCATGCATCGCGCCCTGAGCGAATACGTGATCGAAGGAATAAAAACTACTATTCCTTTTCATCTGCAACTGATGAAAGACGAGCGTTTCCGCAGCGGTGATTTCAATACAAAATTCCTCGAAGGATTTAAGATGGTGTAAGGGCCGGACCGATCCGGTCGCCCTGGCTGTTATTCGTAAGCGGAAGTGATCTCTTCGACGCGGTCGGCTGCGTCGTAGTAACCGGCGAGCTTGCGTATGACAGACTCGACGAGTGCATCCGGGCAGGAGGCGCCGCTGCTGATCAGGATCCTGAGCGGCCGGGATGCGGGAAGCCAGTTGGCTGTCCTTCGTTCTTCTTTTTTGTGAAAATCATAATGGAGGATCTCCGCATGCGAGAGGATCTTGTCTTCCGAGCTGATGAAGTAAGTCGGCAGTTTTTCTTCACATAATTCGACGAGATGGGAGGTATTGGAAGAGTTATAGCCTCCGACGACGATGGCCAGATCGGCGGGGGTATCGAGCAATCCCATGATGGCGGACTGATTGTCCAGGGTGGCATAACAAAGCGTATCCCGGGTATCTGCGAAGCGTTCTCCTACGGTCGACTCCGTTAAGTCATATTTCTCTACCATGGTCTGTTTTAGAAAATCCGCGATGGCCTGGGTATCGCTGGCCAGCATGGTGGTCTGGTTGACGACGCCGATGCGTTGCAGGTCTTTTTGTATGTCGAACCCTTCGCTGAACTGTCCTTTAAAGGAAGCCTGGAATGAATCCGGCGACAATGATCCTTTTATATATTCTGCGAGGACGATGGCTTCCTTCATGTCTTTTACCACGACGGTAGGGGTATCGGCTGCCGCATGGGAGAAGGTAGCCCTGGTCTCTTCGTGTCCCGGCTTGCCATGAACGACGATGGTATAGCTCTTTTGAGCGATCTGGGCGGACCTGTTCCACACCTTCTCTACGAAGGGGCAGGTGGTATTATATTTTTCGGTTTGGATGCCGATCGAGCGTAATTTTTCTTCTATCTCCAGGGTAGTCCCGAAAGCCGGGATGATGACAATGTCTTCTGCGTTCAGCTCTTCAAAGGGAATGAGCTGGCGGCCATTGGTGTCCTGGAGGAAGGTGACGCCCCGGGATTGCAGGTCCGCATTTACCTGTGGGTTATGGATCATCTCGCTTAGTAAGAAAATCCTTTTGCCGGGATGCTCGTCGATGGTGCGGAAGGAGATCTCGATGGCATTCTCTACGCCATAACAAAAACCGAAGTGACGGGCGAGGTAAATATGCAATGCGCCAAGATCCAATAAAGCGGGCGTAAAATCCTTCTTCATTTTATCCTGCTGCCGGCGCCTGTTCTTAATGGCGGTGATGAGCGGACTGCGGTAGATGATGGGAACGTTGAAGCTTTTCATTACTATAATAGGGATGGTAAAGGTACAAACTTACCTGCTGGGAAAACGGAATAAATATTAACTTCCCGGCCGAATGGACCGGGGGTCCATTGTAAATAAAGCAATAGCTATTATGACCGCTCCCTTTTATCATGCCGACTGGATCCATACGACCAATATTTATGAAGTTAATCTGCGTCAGTATACGAGGGAGGGTACTTTTGCCGCATTTGGCCGGGAGATGCCCCGGTTGCGGGATATGGGGATCGAGGTGCTGTGGTTCATGCCGATCACGCCTATCAGTGTGGAGAAACGCAAGGGCGTATTGGGCAGCTACTATGCCTGCTCTGACTACACGTCCATCAATCCGGAGTTCGGCAATCTGGACGATTTCAAGCAGGTAGTCCTGTCGGCCCATGAGATGGGGTTCCGGGTTATTATCGACTGGGTGGTCAATCATACGGGCTGGGATCATCACTGGACCCGCGAGCATCCTGAGTACTACCGGAAGAACCAGGATGGGCAGTTCTTCGAGGTGAATGGGTGGGAGGATGTGATCGATCTGAATTATGACAATCCTGCTTTGCGGCAGGCGGTCATCGAAGCGATGCGGTTCTGGGTAAGGGAGGCGGATATCGATGGGTTTCGCTGTGACATGGCGATGCTGGTTCCGTTGGATTTCTGGCGGGAGGCCCGTACGGAGCTGGACAAGGTAAAAAAGGGGTTATTCTGGCTGGCCGAATGTGAGGAGATCGCTTATCATGAAGTTTTTGATGCTACCTATACCTGGAAGCTCCTGCATAAGATGGAGGCTGTCTGGAAGAAGGAGTCGGGGCTTGGCGGGCTGGATGAGGTGTTGCAGTATTATGATTCGATGTTCCCGCCGGATGCGATCCGGGCTTTTTTTACGTCCAATCATGATGAGAATTCTCATAGCGGGAGTGAGTACGAGCGTATGGGTGATATGGCCAGGGCCTTTGCCGTGTTGTGTTGTATGTGGAATGGACTTCCGCTGATTTATAGTGGTCAGGAGCTGCCGAATTTGAAGCGGCTGCTGTTTTTTGAAAAAGATTTTATCGAATGGAAAGGGGGGGCTGGAGCCGGTGATCCTGCTGAATGGGCCGCGTCTTGCGCCCTGCATAATTTTTATAAGGCGATGCTGGCGCTTCGCAAGCGAAACCCGGCTTTGCGGGCGTCTGATCCGGCGGTTACGACGCATCGTTTGCATACGGGAGCAGATGACCGGAGCATTGTCTTTGTGCGGAGGGCCGGGGAGCAGGAGGTGCTGGTGGCGCTGAATTTTTCCGGGGGGCCGCTGAGCCTTAGAGCGGAGGAGCTGCAGCTAAATGGACAATTCCAGGATATTTTTACGGGGGAATTGCTAGATCCCGGACCCGGTAAGACGATCGGGCTGGGCCCCTGGGGGTATGGGGTGTTTGAAAAAATAATAGGCTGACCTTTTGGGCCAGCCTATTATTAAAACCATTCATTTAATTCTTTGCAGGAAATCATTTACTCCCCATTTGAAAGACGCAGGGGGTAGCTATATACACCTTCATATCCGGAGAATACGCCTTCGAGCTTTACGGTACCGGTGGCTTTTTCCAGGATCTTCTGGAGCTCTTCTACGCTCTTTACTTCCTGGCCGTTGGCTTTCAGGATAATAAATCCTTCCTGTATCCTGGACTTATCCATGAGGCCGTTCTCGGTGACGGATTGTACGACTACACCGCCTTTGACTTCCAGGGTGGCCGCATCCTTTTTGGCAAGGGTTTTTAATTGGGCGCCTAATTTGTCGAGAACGGATGTCTTGACGACGGTCGTCGTTCCGGAGTTATTGCGTAAGGTGACGGGTACGGTAAATTCTTGTCCGTCTCTTCTATAGGTGACGGTGATCTTTTCGCCGGGGCTGAAGGTGGCGATCTGGCCTACCATTTCAGCGCCGCTGAGGACGGTCATACCGTTTACTTTGGTGATCAGGTCCCCTTTCTTAATACCTGCGGGGAAGGCGGCTCCATCCGGAGTAACGTCCATAACATAGACTCCTTCGCCGTCTTTGATGCCTTGTTCTTTTTTCTGGTCATCGCTCATATTATCCCGGGGATACTGGATCCCGAGGAAGGCTCTTTGAGGAGTACCGAATTTCATGATATCGCTGACGATCTTCTTTACGATGTTGACGGGGATGGTGAAGGAGTAGCCCGCATAGGAACCGGTGGGGGAGGCGATGGCGGAGTTGATGCCGATCAGCTGTCCGTCGGTATTGATGAGGGGGCCGCCGCTATTGCCGGGATTGACGGCTGCGTCTGTCTGGATAAAAGATTCCACGGGGCTCTGGCTCTGGCGCTTGTTGATATCCAGGGTCCTGCCTTTCGCGCTGACGATGCCTGCGGTGACGGTGGTCTCCAGGGTAAGGGGATAACCTACTGCCAGAACCCAGTTACCTACTTTGACATTGTCTGAGTTGCCATAGATCAGAAAGGGCAATCCCTGGGCGTCGATCTTTACCACGGCGATATCGCTGCTGGGATCGGTGCCAATTACTTTTGCTTTAAAGGATTTGCGGTTGCTCAGGGTAACGGTCACTTCGTCTGCTCCATCCACTACGTGGTTGTTGGTGACGATGTAGCCGTCGTTGCTGATGATGACGCCGGAACCCGATGCCATTTCCGGCATGGAGCGCATTCCGTTGCCGCCTCCGAACATATCATCGGGGTCGATGCCGAAAAGGTCGGAGAAGGGGTTACGTTTGGGTAAATTATTGCTGACCGTGCGAATGGTCTTGGTCTTGATATGCACTGTTGCAGGGATGGCTGCGCTGGCGGCATCTGAGAAGTCAGCGGGGCCATTGCCTGATTTGTTGCCCTCGAAGAATTTGGCATAGTTGGCGGGTACCTTACCGGAGTCCTGGGAATAGTAATAGGTTGTTTTGTTTCCTATCACGTGATTATAGCCCCACATGGTAGCAACGGCGGTCGACGCACTGATCAGGATAACGGCCACTACTTGTTTTGCTTTCATTTTTTTTGTTGTATTTTTTCGTTAAAGGCATATTGACTTTAGGTACCATTTGGACACTAAAATAACGCCAAGGTTTCAAATCTGTTTGAACCGGTGATCCGGTTTAACAAATAATTTACTAAGACTTTCGTAGATCGGGTAGGCCACTATGGGCCGGTTACCGCAAGGGATCTGCGTCTCCCGATAAATTTACAAAAGAAAACCCGGTCGGGAAAGGATTTCTCCCGTTTGCGGGGGAATGATTCCGCAGCCGGAAAAACGGCAGGCTTTGGCTGCCTTTTTTACAGATCCCGCAGGAATTGCAGGGTATCTACGCCGTCTGCATAGTCATTCAGGGCCGGGTGCTGGGCCTGGCCGAAGGGGATGCCTCCTTGTCCGACGATGCATTGGATGTCGGAATTGGTGGTGAGGGCAGCCAGGTCGGCGGTGACCAGGTGGGCCGGGCTGGAAAGGACCGGGGAACCGTTGGCTGGTTGGTAATATTCGTAATTCAGCACGCTGATCGGGGTGAAAACGGCGCTGTTTTCGGCCAGCAGGATGGTCCCGTTGGTCATATAATATTTTTTATTCAGGAGCAGGATGGTTAACTGGTAGTCGTAATTATGTTTGTATTTGGCATAATCGGCCAGGTAGTCGTAGCTCCGGAAGGCGTCCAGCAGGGGGACGAAGTCGTAGTTTTCCGGTACGTAGAGCTTGGTCACGTTGCGGCAGCCCAGCCCGAAATAGCCGTAAACGTCTTTTGCCAGGCCTTCCAGCTCTTCTCTTGTCTCCCGGCCGCTGAGGACGGCCACGGAGCTGCGGTTGCGCCGGATGATATGGGGGTATTTGGCGAAATAATAGTCAAAATAGCGGGCTGAATTGTTGCTGCCGGTAGCGATATAGGCGTCGCATCCATTGAGCCGCTCGGCAAAGCCGACATAGGAGGCTGTTTCCGGGTCCAGCCGGATCAGTTGTGCGATGAGCTGCCGGATCAGGACTTCGTCCCGGGAGGAGGGCTTGATGAGCTGCCGGTGACCGGAGATGAAGATGCTTAAAAAGTCATGAAAGCCCACTAAGGGGATATTGCCTGCCATGATCAAACCCACCGTCCCCGGGGCGTTTTTCTCGCCGGGAAGTCCGTACCCGCCGGCCCATTGGGTCAGCTTGTCTTTTTGGAGGAATTCGCTGCCGATCTGCCGGACGGCTTCTTCGATGAATTCCGGGATAAACCACCCGTTTTCCAGGTGGGCCCGGTGTTGGGCTTCTTTCCAGCCGGTATTTTCCGATAAACAATAATTGCCCAGTTCGCTCAATAAATGAATCCGATGTTCCAAGTTCATAATTCCACTTTATATTTGTATCTGAACTGCAAAAATAACTTTAATCATCCCCTAATTTTCAAAAATATGGCTATAAAAATAACAGAGGAATGTATCAATTGCGGGGCTTGCGAGCCGGAATGTCCCAATAATGCTATTTATGAAGGCGGCGTTGAGTGGGCGATTACGGATGGCACCAGTGTAAAAGGATCTTTCACCTTATTGGATGGTGGGGTCGTGGATGCCGGTCAGCGGAATGCTCCTATCAGTGTCGATACCTATTACATTGTGCCGAATAAGTGTACGGAGTGCCAGGGTTTCCATGAAGAGCCACAATGTGCGGCTGTTTGTCCCGTGGATTGCTGTGTACCGGATGAAATGTATGTAGAGACGGTGGAAGGGCTGTTGGCTAAGAAAGAGAGGCTGCATCTATAAGAATCTTTGCGATTGTGGATAAAATGGAGGGCAAATATTTGTTTTCGCCTTCTGAATATGTTAACTTACGTATAGAAATTTAATTAAATGGTTTTACGAATGCAGTCAAGCGCTGCATGATAATAGGCGGGTGATATTTCCCGTCATATAAGGGTGAAGGGGATTAACCTTCACCTTTCTTGTGCCCGGGCGCTCCCCGTTTACGCTTTCTTTAACATCCCCGGGCGCTTTTTAAGTTCGTCTATAAACAAGAATTCGCCTGCCTTTTCGTTTATTTGCTGAAAATTAATTCCATTCATGAAGCCTACCATTGCCTTCGTTACCGGCGGGTATTCCGGTGAATCCGTCATATCTTATAAAAGCGCCATTACGATCGAAAATAACCTGGACCTCACCCGGTATACTGTCTATAAGATCGACATCCGGAAAGAGGGTTGGTTTCATGAACAGGGGGACGGCAAAAAAATATCTGTAGACAAGAACGATTTTTCTCTGACCCTGGAAGGGAAGAGGATCACTTTCGATGCCGTGCTGATCGGTATCCACGGCACACCGGGAGAGGATGGAAAGCTACAGGGGTATTTCGACCTGCTGGGGCTGCCGTATACCAGCTGTGATGCGGCAGTGTCTGCGCTTACGTTCAATAAGCGGTTCACTGTGGCTGTAGCTGCCTTTAACGGGATCAATGTGGCGCGTTCGGTGCTGCTGATCAAGGGGCGGTTCGGCAATCCGGAGGAAGCAGCGCAGCACCTGCAATTCCCTGTATTCGTCAAGCCCAATAACGGGGGATCCAGTATCGGCATGTCCAAAGTGAATTCGGCTTCGGAGGAACTGGGCGCGGCTATTGAAAAAGCTTTCCGGGAGGATGACCAGGTATTGATCGAGGAGTTCATCACCGGCCGGGAGTTCACCATTGGCGTATTCCGGTCCGCGGGGGAGATTATCACGCTGCCTTTTACGGAGGTAAAAAGCAAAAGGGAATTTTTTGATTTTGAAGCAAAATATACGGCGGGGCTGAATGAAGAGATTACGCCTGCGCAGGTGGAGGAGTCCGTTGCTGCCAAAGTGAGGGCGGCGGCCAAAAAAATCTACCAGGTGTTCAATTGCAGCGGGGTAGTCCGGATCGATTTTATTTATAATGAAGAGAAGGGGGAGCCTTTTATGCTGGAGATCAATACGGTGCCCGGGCAGAGTGCGGCGAGTCTCGTTCCACAGCAGCTGAAAGCTTTTGGGTGGACGCTGGAAGCCTTCTATTCGGCGCTGATTGAAGATGCGCTGGCGCGGAAATAGGGCCTTCGGGGATTACTGCTAAGACGGTTACGACGCTTCGACGGGCCAGAGGATGACAATGATAGGGTCTTCGACGAGTGCGGCATGGAAATAGCCTTAAAATTCTTTATTTTACGCTTCTTGCTCTGCAGGAGGTTCATTTTTAAATTATATGTGTGTTCAAATTTCTCACCACCAAGCCTCTTTGGGTTAATATAGTAGCGGGTATTGTCCTGCTATTGCTGCTGTTGTTGTTATTCCTGGGTTCGCTGGCCTTGCTGACCCAGCATGGCAAGACGATGAAGATCCCGGCCGTTACGGGGATGTCTTTTGCAGACGCGAAAAAGACGTTAGCGGCTCAGGGCTTCGACGTCCAGATACAGGATTCGTCGTTGTACGTCGATACCCTGCCTCCCCTTCGGGTGATCAAGCAATTTCCCGAGGCGGACAACCTGGTGAAGGTCAACAGGACGGTCTATCTTACGATCAACCGGGCAGAGGCGCCTTTTATCCTGATGCCCAACCTGAAGGGCATGACCTTCCGCAATGCGGACATGATCCTGCGGCAGTTTGGCTTACGGCTGGAGGATACGCTGTTCAAGCCGAGCTTCGCCAAGAACTCCGTCCTGGACCAGCTTTATAAGGGGGAGAGTCTCAAGCCGGGCAGCCAGATCCAGCAGGGGAGCGCCATTACTTTGGTATTGGCGAGCGGTATCGGGGGGACTGGATTTATCGTGCCGGACCTGTTTGGCCTGACTTATCCGCAGGCTAAAAACCGGCTGGACTCGATGGGGCTGACCTTTGGATCCGTTGCAACGGATAATGATGTAAGGGATACGACGATAGGTTATATCCGTAAACAAGTCCCGGAGCAGTTTGGAGATGGCGGCGTTCCTAACCGTATCCGTCCGGGTCAGACGATCGATATCTGGCTGGGTGCGCAAAAACCGGAAAGAAAGGTGGATTCCACCGTGGTGCCCGGTGGGAATTAAATTCATATATTCGCGGTCTGATAAAAAATAATTTGGTATGCAACCGATCTCTGTAGAAGAATTAAAAGCGAGAATAGATGCGGGCGATTCCCTGCATTTACTGGATGTCCGGGAACCTTCTGAGCATGCGGATTTCAATATAGGCGGAACGCTGTTGCCATTGGGCAAGATTCAGACGATGCAGACAGACGATATCGACGACTGGAAAGACGAGGAAGTGATCTGTTATTGCCGCAGCGGTAATCGCAGCGGGCAGGCTTGTCTGATCCTGGAGACCGCAGGTTTTACCAATATCAAGAATCTCACCGGCGGCATGATGGCCTGGCAGGACCGGATCGTTAAGTAGCGTTCCGGGCGCGGAAGCTGAGGCTGCCGAAGGATATCCCGAAGCGGACTCTCTCTATTTCAGGTACTTCCCGAACCAGGCCAGCCACCGGTCGAACCGGTCCTTCTGGTAGGAGGGAACTGTGATTCCATGGAATTGCCCGGGATAGATGATCAACTCGGTTGGTACTCCCAGCGTCCTCAGCGCCTGGTACATCTGCTCGCTTCCGGCCGTAGGCACATTAAAATCTTTTTCACCGCTCATAAACAGCGTAGGGGTCTTGATCCGGTCGGCCTTTAGCAGCGGATAGGAGATCTTGAGATATCTGTCGATGCTTTTCCAGGGAACGCCGATCTCATTATTATATTGGGAGATATATTGATCAACGCCGTAGAGGGAGAGGGTGAATCCCGTGCCGGCGCCACTGCTGGCGGCTTTGAACCTGGGGTCGGAAGCGATCAGGTAATCGGTGAGGATTCCACCGTAGCTCCATCCTGCCACCCCTAATTTGTCCGGATCGGCAATGCCCATCTTCACCAGTTGATCCACGGCCCCATGCAGGTCAATCACTTCTTTATTACCCCAGTCACCGGAGATCGTCTTTGAGAATTCCAGCCCGCGTCCATTGCTGCCCCTATAGTTGACGGCCGCCACGGCGTATCCGCCTGCTGCCAGCATCTGGCGGGAGAGGTCGAAATCGAAAGCATCCTGCCCTACCGGCCCGCCATGGATAAAGAGGATCAGGGGCAGTTTCTGCCCTTCCGCGGCGCCGGCCGGCCGGAATAACAGGCCCGATACCAGGGTGCCATCGCTGCTCTTCGAGGTGAAGCCTTTTACGGAAGCCAGCGTCAGGGGCGCGAGGAAATCGTCCATGTGATGGGTTAGGCGCCGGGCCGTCCCTTTTTCCAGTGCATAGATCTCCGTGGGTAGCTGCGGGTCGCTTATCGTTGTCAGCCAGTCGCCGTCGGGTGTAGGGGTGAGGGCGCCGAAGCTGCGTTCTCCGTCCGCTATTTTGGTCATCTGTCCATTGGCGGCGGAAAAGGAGGCTATGTATTGCTGCCGGTCGTCGGCGACCAGGGCAGTGATCGTCATTCCGTCTTTCGACCATTGGGGGCTCAAGACCGGGCGATCCAGCGATTTGCTCAGGAGCCGGGGATTGCCGCCGGCGGAGGGGAGGACGCATAAGATGGGTTGGTCATACATGTGATAATCCGCGTCGGAGGTGGAGCGCGTATACGCGATCCATTTTCCGTCGGGGCTCCAGCGGGGGGAATTGTCGGCGCCCTTCCAGTCGGTGAGCTGTCTGAGGGTGGCGGGCGTCCTGGAATCAAGGGCTCCTGCTTTGATATCGATCACATAGATGTCGTTGTTTTCGTTCTTATCGGGGTCTTCCGTCCGGTTGCTCACGAAAGCGATAGCGGAGCCATCGGGATTCCATACGGCCGAGCCTTCGTCATAGTTTCCCCGTGTCAGGGTATCCATTTTTTTTGTCGCGATATCGAAGAGATAGAGATGGGTATGCGTTTTCTTATAGCGATACCCTTCAATATCCTGTTTGTACTGATATCGATCGATGACATAGGGATGGGTGGTTTTGACCTTGCCGGTATCTTCCGGTTCGGGGTCGGTCAGGGTCAGCAGGAGTTTCTTTGAATCCGGGCTCCAGGAGTAGTCGCTCACCCCTCCTTTTATTTCCGTCAGTCTTTTGCCTTCGCCTCCCCGCCGGTCCATCAACCAGACCTGGCTGCCTTTTGATTCCAGGCGGGAGGAGAGGAAAGATAAATATTTTCCGTCCGGGCTCCATCGGGCCCTGGATTCTCCATCGGGGCTATTGGTCAGCTGGATATCCTGTGTGCCATCCCAGCTGATCATCCAGATGTCCGCATTACGGCTGTCTTTGATGGAATCGATCTTCGTTAGGGTATAGGAGATCCATTTACCGTCAGGAGATGCCTGCGGATCACTGATGGCGGGAAGGCGGTAGATGTCGGAGGGCTGCATCGGCCGTTTGGTGGCGGGCTGCGCTGCTTGCACGGGCTGTGCGGGTATGGGTTGGGCCGCTGTGGATTGCGCATAAATGGTACTGCCGGCGTCCAGTACGGCTATGAATACAAGGATTGATCGCAGCATGGGAGAAATTGAGTTTTGGGTTGAATCTCAATTTACAATTTTATGCGGATGGCCTTATATTTTTATATTAACGGCCAGCATAAAGTTCGTGCCTGCCATAGGGAATAAAAAGTTTTCCGTCACCAGCTGACCGCCATAGAGATAACTATAGGTATAGCCGTTGGGGGCATACTTTTTATTGAATACGTTGTTCAGCTGGAAGATCAGGTTGGTTTCCTTTACGACTTTGGTTTTGATAGTATAAATGGCGCGAAGGTGCTGTACATAGTAGCCATCCAGTTTACGATCTTCTTTCTGGGCATTGTCCAGGTATTCTTTGCTCACATATTTACTGATGAGGCTCAGCTGCGTATGTTGAAGGGGGAAGAAATTCAGGGTGGCGGCGCCTATGACAGCGGGAGAAAAGGCGATCGTCGTTTTGCGGTAGGCATATTTTACCTGTCCGCCGTTGTCATAATCGTCGTCGTATTCGGTATAGTTGAGCACTTTGTTTTCGCTCAGGGCAAGGTTGCCTTCTGCTGAGAACCAGTCTGCCGGTTTGATGGCTCCCTGTAATTCTATCCCCAGGCGATAGCTCTGCGGGATATTGACGCGGGTATAGTTTCCGACGTCGTTGATCTGTCCGGTCAGGGTCAGCTGGTTATGATACAGCATGTAATAGGCGGTCGCGCCCCAGGAGTAGCGGGTATTTTTTCGTTGCAGGCCCAGCTCGAAGTCATGGAGCATTTCCGCTTTGGGGCGGTCATTGATGCCGGCTTCGAAGTCGTCGCGATTGGGTTCGTGGCCGGAGAGGGAGTAGGACAGGTAGGCTTCCCAGTCATGGTCGTTGTAGGTGATGCCGGCTTTGGGGTTGAAGAAGTCGTATTTCTGGTTGACGAAGATGGAGGGGTTGTCATCGAAGCCATCGATCTGGTAATCGATATGCCGGTATTGCAGGTCGGCAAATCCTGTCCAGTGTGTGCCCAGCTGCTGCTGCCACTTGGCATAGACATTAAAATCCGTCTTATGGGCGGGCTCATAATAATACTGGTAGTCATCGGGGAAGCCGCCATTCTGCGACCATATGACATTCCCGTAGTGTTTGCCGTTAAAGCGGTCCCAGCCGCCGCCCAGGGTGAGCTGGGTATTGTTCTTTTTGTATTGGAGGGAGAAGATGCCTCCGAAGAAATAGTTGTCCAGCCATCGCTGGCGGATGAGACTGGTGCTTTGTAAGGTGTCGTTGCCAACGATATAGGGGGGCAGGCCGTAGCTGGTATATTTGGCATTGGAGGAGTCGCCCTGGTCATGATATTCCTGGTAATAACCCAGGCCCCTGGTGAGGAAGGCGGCGGCATTCAGGCTAAGGGATTGGCTGAACTGGTGATTGAAGAAGAGCTGGTAATGGTTCTGCTTATAGTTGTCGGTCTGGTCTTTATAGGTGAAGTAGTTATAGGTCCTGTTGTTGGAATGAAAGAGGTTGGCGGAGTCCTGCGACGTAAAGTAAAGCGATCCGACATTGTTCTGGTAATGTTGTTCGAGGGCGGCCTGGTTGCCTTCGAGTTTGGCCTGTGGGATTCCGTTCCAGGCCTGGTAGGTCTTCTCTGAACCTTGAATGATATTGAAGCGCAGGGACGAATTTTTGGAATACCAGGCGGTTGAAAGATAGAATGATTTCAGGTCGCTGGTGGCGCGGTCGATATATCCGTCGCTGCTGATCCGGGACAGGCGGGCGTCGATGGTGAAATGGCCGTCGATCAGGCCGGAGCCCACTTTTACCGTATTTTTCCAGGTGTTGAAAGAGCCGTAGCTGTTATTGATCTCTGCATAGGCCTTGTCATTGAATTCATTGGTGGAGAAGTTGATGGTCGCTCCGAAGGCTCCCGCTCCGTTGGAGGAGGTGCCGACGCCTCTTTGGATCTGGATGCTGTTGACGGAGGAAGCGAAGTCGGGAAGGTCGACGAAGAAGATGGCTTGTTCTTCTGCGTCATTGTAGGGGATGCCGTTGAGGGTCATATTGATCCGGGAGTCATCCGTTCCGCGGATATGTATTCCCGTGTATCCTACTCCGTTACCTGCATCCGAGTTGATGACGACGGAGGGGGTTTGATCGAGGAGGAAGGGAAGGTCCTGGCCCAGGTTGGTCTGTTCGATCTGTTTTTTGTTGAGATCTGTTTTGGTGAAGGGGGCCCGGTCTCCGGCGCGAAGGGCTTTGACTTCTATGGGCTGCATGAAGAGCCGGAAGCGGGCGAGCGTGATATTGATAGGGGAGTGGTTGGCCGGGCTTCTGTCGCCGAGGGGGAGGACGGTTTCATAATAAGTATATCCTACGCTGGATACTTTTATGGTATAGGAGCCTGGTTTGATGCGGCGGAATTCGAAGTAGCCGGCGTCATTGGTCTGGGCGCTTTGTGTGGTTAGTGTGCCTGATCCGGTTGGTGTGGCTGGTGTGTTGCCGGCTGTGCTGATTTCGACGGTGGCTCCTGCGACGGGGCTGCCGTTGAGGGAATCGGTGACCCTGCCCTCGAAATGGGAGGCGCGGGATGATAGGGGAGGGTTGTCGGTCTGGGCGGTCGCGGACGGATGGCTCAGGAATAGGGCGATACCCCATAAGCAGAAAGCCGAAATGGTTGTTCTCATGTATAACTAATTGATAGTAAGTCTAAAAATGGGGGAATGCGAGGAGGGGGAGAACTGGAGGACTGTACCCTTCCCTGCGCAGGCATTACCCTGATCAGGTTCTACGGGTATTTTCTCAGCCGTACCGCTAGCCGCGGAACAGCACCCCGAGGAATCCGGCACAAAGATACGAAAGAACGGATTGTATAGGGGCGGCTATTTTTTTGGTGTCTGTTGTAACATTGGGATTACCTGCTTCGTCCCACTGGCAGGGCCGGGGTCCATGCAACATAATTTCATTAAAGGGGTCTTTTAAAAAAAATAGCTGATTATGAAAAATGCTCTACTATTCGCGGCCTTTACGGTGGCCAGTCTTTCTTCCATTGCTCAAAACGAAAAAACGATCCGGGATAATAACGTGCAAAAGCGGGCTATAACGGGGTTTCATGCGATCCGGATTTCCAATGGCATCGATCTTTATCTCAGCCAGGGCGAGGAAGCTGTGGCTGTCAGTGCTGCTTCCGTTTCGGACAGGGACAGGATCATTACAGAGGTAGAGAATGGCGTTTTGCAGGTGCACCTGCCGGAGGAGGAGATGCATTGGGGAAGCAGGGGTGACCGTAAATTAAAGGCTTATATATCTGTTAAGCAGCTGGATGCTTTAAAGGCTTCCGGCGGATCAGATGTCTATATAGAAACGGCTCTCCGGTCGGATAAGCTGGATCTGGGCTTGTCGGGCGGCAGCGATCTGAAAGGGAAGATGATGGTGAGGGAACTGACGATCGAGCAGTCCGGTGGTTCGGATATCTATCTGGGGGGAGAGGTGACGCGGCTGTCGGTACATGCCAGCGGGGGGAGTGATTTCCACGGGTATGAGCTGGTTGCCGGGGATTGTCGTGTGGAGGCCAGCGGCGGCAGCGATATTCAGATCACGGCTAATAAGGAGCTGAGTGTGACTGCCAGTGGTGGAAGTGATGTCTATTATAAGGGGGATGCGCAGGTAAGGGATCAGCATGCGAGCGGGTCGAGCAGTATTACCCATAAGGGGTAGGGGGGCGGATCGATAAACCGGCGATGGCCGGGTAAACCCGACGGATCGATAAACCGGAAAGATGGATTAACTATAAAACATAATACTATGCAAAAAATCGTTTTCACGCTGGCGGCTTGTTTTATTCTGTCGGCTCTCGCGGCACAGCAGACAGTCATAAAGGACCCGAATGCGCAGGTCCGTTCCGTGGGGGATTTTCATGCGTTGAAGGTAGCCACGGGGATTCGCCTGTACCTGACGCAGGGGAATGAGAAGGTGGTGGTGGTCAGCGCGGCGGATCTTTATTACCGCAACAGGATACATACGGAAGTCAGGAACGGGGTGTTGGATATTTATTATGAAAATGAGTTGGGGAACTGGCATGATAACAACCGGAAGGAGTTAAAAGTATATGTTTCCTGTACCCGTCTCGATGAGCTGCGTGCTTCTTCGGGGGCGCAGGTAGAAGTGGATGGAACTTTGAAATCCGCTAATTTAGCAGTGGATTTATCCAGCGGGTCGTCGTTTACCGGGAAAGTGGAGGCGGGAGACCTGCGGGTAGAGGAGGGCAGCGGCGCCCATTCTACCATTTCCGGGAAAGTCAGTCATTTGAAGGCCGGAGCCAGCAGCGGAAGCGTTATACATGGATATGATCTGCAGGCAGAGCAATGTGATGTGAATGTCAGCAGCGGGGGAAGGATCGATATTTCTGTGGAGAAGGCTATGACGGCTTCCGCGCATAGCGGGGGGCATGTCAGTTACCAGGGGGCGGATGTGATCACGGAGGTTCATACCGGCAGCGGTGGGAGTATATCGAGGAAGTAATTTAAAAGACTAATTATGAAGCGAATCATTTTTTTTCTGGCTGGTTGTTTATCGTTGGTATCTGTGCTGGCGCAAAAGACCATTATCAACGATCCGAATGTGGAAGTGCGGGCGGTCAAAGGGTTTCATGGTATCGAGGTCTCGAATGCCATCGATCTTTATTTGAGCCAGGGGGACCAGGAGACGGTGGCGGTCAGCGCTGCGGAGATCAAATGGCGGGACCGGATCCGAACGGAGGTGGACGGTGGTATCCTGAAGATCTGGCTTGATACGAAAGGGTGGAGCTGGAATGGCGGTCATAAGAAGATGAAGGCCTATATTTCGTTTACCACTTTGGATAAGCTGGTGGCGTCGGGGGCCAGCGATGTGTATGTGGATGGTGTTATTTCGGGTAGCAGCCTGGATATCAGGCTTTCCGGCGCCAGTGATTTTAAAGGGGCTATCAAGGTGAATGAGCTCCGGCTGGACCAGAGCGGGGCTTCCGACGCTCATATCACCGGCACGGTGGATGGGCTGACTACTATCCAGTCGAGCGGGGCCAGTGATGTAAAGGGGTATGATCTGGTGACGGGGAGCTGTAATGCCCATTTGTCGGGCGCTTCGGATATACGGATCACTGTCAATAAAGAATTAAATGTCAGTGCCTCGGGCGCCAGCAGCCTTTATTATAAAGGGGATGCGGTGATCCGGGAAATGCATTCCAGCGGGGCGAGCAGTGTGAGTAAGAAGAGTTAAAAATTACAATGAACCCAGGAATTGCAGCAGGGCGTTTCGGTCGGCCTTACTCAGCTGCATGAACCGGGTTTTGGATTTGGCGGCTTCTCCGTCATGCCATAAGATAGCTTCTTCGATGGTCCTGGCGCGGCCGTCGTGTAAGAAATAGGCCGTTCCTCCGTTGGTCTTCTCCAGCAACCCCAACCCCCACAACGCGGGTGTCTTCCACTCATTGCCGGTAGCGAGGCAATCGGGTCTGCCGTCTGCCAGGCCGTCTCCCATATCATGGAGCAGGAGGTCGGTATAAGGGTGGATTCGCTGGCTGCTTAAGTTGATGGCTGTATTGACGCCTGTCTGAACGGTGGGGCGGTGACAACCGGAGCAATTGACCTGGCTGAAAAGCACGGCTCCTCTTTTATTGACACTGTCCAGTACATTCCTGCGGGCGGGTACGGCGAGTGTCTGTACATAGAAAATTACATAGTTCAGGAGGCTGTCCACTAATTCGGGTTCTGTATCACCGCTGCTGATGGAATTCATTTGCGACTGGCCGAAGGCGCTTTCCAGCGGTTGGGCATAGCTGGTGACTCCCATATCCTGCTGGTAAGCGGTAGCCACCTGCATGAGCAAGGTGGGGGTATTGGCTTTCAGGCCAAATCTTCCGATCTCGGTTTTCTTTGTATAGTTATCATAAGCATAGTTGGCTTTGCCGGTGATGCCGTCACCGTTCTGATCTCCTGCGTCTACGAAAGACAGGATGGTGCTTTCGGGGATGTTCTCCAGCAGGCCTTCGCCTACGAGGCGGGGGGCCAGGCGGGGAGACGACAAATAACCGGCGGGTAAAGCGATGTAAGGGTTGAGTAAGGAATAGGCCGGTTTTCTTAACGTGATGGCCGTGCCATCCGGATAGGTTATCGGGAGGTCGACGTAGCTGATCTGCACGCTTGCTTCGGGGGAAGTGCCCAGTAAGGCCTGGTCCTGTACCTGGACGCCAAAGCCGGGCGCTGCCAGGGGGCCGCCGTGTTCGTCCGTGCCGGGAATGCTGATGCGCATCAACATTCCTGAATTGGAGCTGCCGGTGCTGGGGAATCCTCCTCCGTCATTGCGGTGGCAATTGACGCAGGAGAGGTTATTGAAGATAGGCCCCAGGCCGCCGAAGTGAGGGGCCGGAGCGGCTACGAATACCTGGTCGAAGGTACCGTCTCCGATGGTATGTACTTTTTGCTGCCGGTCTGTCAATCCGTCGATGGCTTGTTTGAAAGCCTGTGTCGATGCATCCAATGTGGTAAAGGAGCCACCGCTGAGGCGGTCATCGTATCCGTCTTCGGGGAACGCTCCGGATTTATTGCACATACTGAATGCAATGACAAATCCACACAAGGCAATAATTATATAAATCTTTTTCACGTCTGGGTCCTCTCTTTAAAAATGTCTTTGTTAGTCTTGTACGTACTGCTTGATAAAGTTGGTCAGGTCTGTCTCCAGTAAGCTCTGCAGGCTGTTTAACAGGTTCATGGTGGCCAGGATCTGCGTACGACGCTGGAAGATGGCTACTTCAAAACGCATATTGTCGGCGCCGCTGATATTATCGAAGGAGTTGACGGCAGCGGTGATGGCGGCCTGGATCTTGTTATCGAGGTCTTTATTTTTGGCTGCTACCAGATCTTTGATCCCTTTGTTGCCATTCCTGCCCAGGTATACCAGTTGCACGCTTTTGATGTTGTTTTTGAAGTCGGTCAAACTCGTGCCCGAATAAGGGGATTCGGCGAGTGTGGAGTCTTTGCTGATATAGGGATTGTACATTTTGCCATTTTCATCCTGCTCTCCCACTTCATTACAGATCCCTGCCATACCGTTGTCGCCTACTATATCGAGAAAGAACGCTTGTTTAGAGGGGTATACCGTGTTTCCGGAAGCGCCGGCGGTAAGGATGGATTGTGCGTAGTTGATTCCGGAAGTCCAGTCTGCCAGTAAAGGTTTTACGTTGTTGTTCAGCATGTCCGAGGAGAGGCTTGCGAGGTATTGTTGCTTCCTGGCGTCGAGGTCAGCGACTGTGCGGCTGCCGCCTTCGCCGAAGATCAGGTATTCGATGGGGTGATAGCCGCGGAGCGTCTGGGGCAGGTTCTGCACATCCGTTACGCTGAGGGGGTTGCTGCTGGTCAGCAGGGAATCCATCTGATGGTAGTCTGTAGGCCAGGTGTCGGAGTTAGGGTCATAATCCTGGCTTTCGACTGGTCCTATTAAAAAGCCTTCGGACCCTTCCCAAAAGACACGCATGGCCTTCCAGGAAGCCTGTGCAGCCCGCAGGTTAGCATCTGTAAGATTGGAGTTCAGTGTAACGATATTCGTATTGAGCGCTGTGCCGGCAGATACCAGGCTGTCGTATTGAGGAAGGGCCGTATTGTTGACAAAACCAGTGATGACATCCGTCTCAACGGTGGTAAAGCTTTCCGTGGAAACCGAGCCGGAGGATTTACTACAGGCGGATAGGATTAGACCGCCAAAGAAAGTAGCTGAGATAAGAAGTGAGATGCGTGTCGTGTTCATATTGATCTTTTATGTTCTTTTAATAATTGTTTGCGACTATGTTTAAGGTGTTATGCTTTAAGATGTATGGTCAGGTTGGTTTGATCCGTGGTGACTGTGTATTGTTTCAGGGCTCTTTCCGCCGGTCCCCTGGTTACGGCGCCTTCGTTGTTAAAGGAGCTCCCGTGCAGGCTGCAGGTAAAGCCGTTGCCGGATGCGGTCAGCTGATTGTCCTGGTGGGTGCATTTTAACAGGAGGGCAGCGTAGGTATTATCTTCTTTTTTGCGAACGGCGATCGCGTACAACCATCCTTTGGGTCTTACCAGCTGCAGGGGCGACTGGGCGAAGCCGGTCAGGGGGATGTCGATCAGGTCGTCGTGAATGTCCGTATGGATGACCTGGTAGGCTGCCGGGCCGCAGCCGGGAAGCATGGGCAGGATCAGTCCTGCTGTGAGCAGCATACAGACATTACAAGATGATTTTAAAAATGCTCTGCGTTCCATATTTCATTTTTTGGGCGGCGAATGGGCGGACAGAAGACCTGTGGTCTTCTTAGAATGAGTACCCGACACCGATGTTCAGGAACTGGTTGTTTTGTTTATAGGGCAATGCATTGGGCGGAGGGTTGATGACCAGCGCCGGGTTTTGTTCTCCGGTATGCAGGAGGCGTACGTCCACTTTGATCACCACATTGGGGATCGGGAGGTATCCTATACCTGCTATGATATGGGTTTGTTTCAGGGTGCCGTCATACTGGTTCTCGCTTTTTTGCAGGGTCGATATTTGCGAATTGAGGTCCAGGGCTTCGAACCGGGCGAAGGTGATGAACTGCTCTGTTTTTTTCTTATGGTATAACCAGTCATAAGCTAGTTCTGCATAAGCGCCGTACATGCCGCTGGCGATATTCTTCGCATAGGCGCTGTATATTTTGTCGGCATCGGGGTAGGCGATATAGGTGGCCAGGGCTTTGGCGGCAAATCCGTTCTTCGCGTATTGTACATCGAATTCTCCCAGATAGAGAGGGGTGCCGAAGGCGCCGGTCTGCAGGCCGACGTCCAGGCTATCTGCGCTACGTTTGCTCAGGCCTACGGTTCCGCCCATGTAACCGGATAGCTGGAATTTGAAGTCTTTCCATAAATATTGTACGGAAGCGGTAAGGGCCAGGTTGTTGGCGAGGGCGCTGCTGCCTTCTGCCCTGCCTCCGATGAGGCCCGTGCCATGTTCGAAGCCGGCGCTGTTCAGCCCGTTTACCAGGGCTACGGAGTAGTTGAGGGGCAGCCGGTCAGAAGAACCATAAAAGCCGATCCCTAATTCTCTCCAGGTGGCGGGGATGATGAAGGTCTCTACCAGCGGTCGTTCGACGCCGTTGAAGTTGGAGGGCAGGTGATTTTCGTTCAGGATGCCGATCCGGGGTACGAAGAGGCCGGCGACAAGGTATTGACGGGCGTTTAAATTGAATTTAAGGTAAGCCTGTTCCATGGAGATCTCGCCGGTGCCGCTCTCGCCGGCGGCGACTTTGGCGTTTTCGAACTCCAGTTCGGAGAAGAAGGCTATTTTTTCATTGAACTGGTGACCTACGAAGAGGACGGCCCTCTCTAAGGTCGCGGTGGATTGCCGGAGGTCGAAATTACGCTGGTAGAAGGCGCTACCATATCCGGAAATGACGGTCTTGTTCTTTGCGGCGCCATTGTTCAGAGAATCCTCGCTGGTGATCATTAGTTTTTGAGCCGGAGTAATATACTTCTGAGGTAGCTGAGCTTGTCCCCTTGTCGCGGCAGCCAGAAAAAGCGCCATGACAGCTATGTTTCTTTTCATTCTGCAAAAGAAAAGTTAAGAGGGGAGATTCTTTTACGCGATAGGGAAATGCAAATGCCGGATGCGGAAAACTTCGGGAAGGGGTGAAAATTGGTGATTTCTGCTGAAAGAACATCATTTATTTGGTGGAGAATAATATTCGGCCTAATTTCGCCGTCCACATCGCGAAGTAGAGCAGCGGTAGCTCGTCGGGCTCATAACCCGAAGGTCGGTGGTTCGATCCCACCCTTCGCAACTAGAGGCCTCTTTAAGGGGCCTTTTTTCGTTTATAGAGGGGGAGGATTCCGGGGCGGCTGATTAGATAGTGGCTGCTTACAGGGGCTGTTTTATTTTATACCTTTGCCGCGTATGGGGTATTTATAGGATCGCCACAAAAAAGCATTTATATATTATAATAATAGAATGAAGGTTGGATTTGTAAGCATATTTGGTAAGCCGAATGCCGGAAAGAGCACTTTGCTCAATGCCCTGATGGGGGAGAAACTGGCTATTGTATCTCCCAAGGTGCAGACTACGCGGCATCGGATCAAGGGGATCCTGACGGAAAAGGAGTACCAGATCATTTTCTCGGATACGCCGGGGATCATCGAACCGCGCTATAAATTGCATGAAAAAATGATGCAGGCCGTGAAAAGTTCTTTGGAGGATGCTGATCTGGCGTTGCTATTGGTGGATATAAAGGATAACTGGGAGGAAAATGACCAGTTATTCCAGGCTTTGCATCTGAAGTCACCGGCGCTGGTCGTTCTCAATAAGACGGATCAGGTTGCGGCGACCAAAACGGAGGAAGCCCGGACTTTTTTCTCCGGAAAGCCCTATTCCAAGGAAGTCATTACGATCTCTGCTTTGCAAAAGAGCAATATTGCCGTCCTGCTGGATACCGTGCTGGGCATATTACCGGAGGGGCAGCCTTTCTTTGAAGGAGATGATCTCACCGATCTGCCCACTAAATTCTTTGTGGGAGAGATGATCCGGGAAAAGATATTCCATCTCTACGGGGATGAGATCCCTTATCATGCGACGGTCCTGGTGCAGGAGTTCAAGGAGAAGACGACATTGACGAAGATAAGGGCTGAGATAATCGTTCAGCGGGAGACGCAGAAAGGAATTATCCTGGGTGAGGGTGGGAAGATGATCCGGCAGTTAGGGACGGATGCCCGCAAGGACATCGAGGCGTTCCTTGACCGGAAGGTGTTTTTGGAGCTGTTTGTGAAGGTCAGGCCGAAGTGGAGGGATAATGAGCTTTATTTACGGGAATACGGATATTAACCCCCGACCCCTAAAGGGGGGGGAAGAAAATATATTTATTAATCATCGATATGAGTGGATTTACTGTGGCCATCGTGGGCCGACCGAATGTGGGGAAGAGTACTTTTTTTAACCGCCTGCTGGAGCAGCGGAAGGCTATTGTGGATAATGTCAGCGGGGTGACCCGCGACCGGCAATATGGTGTTACGGAATGGAGCGGCAAGTCATTCAACCTGATCGATACGGGCGGGTTCGTAGCGGATAGTGTAGATGTTTTCGAAACGGAGATCAGGAAGCAGGTGATGATCGCGATGGAAGAGTCGAATGCGCTTATTTTCATGGTGGATGCCTCTACGGGCATTACTTTGCTGGATGAGGCGATGGCGGATGTGTTGCGTCGCAGCACGAAGCCGGTGCTGCTGGCTGTCAATAAAGTTGATAATAGTGACCGGCTGCTGGAAGCGGCAGAATTCTATAGTCTTGGGTTCGACAATATCTTTTTTCTTTCTTCCATGTCGGGTAGCGGCACGGGCGAGTTGCTGGATGATCTTATCGGCCGGATAAAAGAGGAGGAAGTGGATCCGGCGGACGCCGATCTTCCGAAGTTTGCCATTATCGGGCAGCCGAATGTGGGTAAGTCTTCTTTATTGAATGCGTTGATCGGGCAGGAGCGGACTATCGTAAGCGATATTGCCGGGACTACGCGGGATACGATCCATACGCGGTACAATTTATTCCAGAAGGACTTCGTGCTGATCGATACGGCGGGGATCCGCCGCAAGACGAAGGTGCATGAGGACCTGGAGTTTTATTCCGTGATCCGGGCTATCCGGGCGATGGATGAAGCGGACGTTTGTATGATCATGCTCGATGCAGCCAAGGGCATCACGGCACAGGATCTGAGTATTTTCAGCCTGGCGGTAAAGAAGGGAAAGGGGATTGTGGTCCTTGTCAATAAATGGGACCTGGTGGCGAAGGAAACCAATACGGCGAAGGAATATGAGAAAGAGCTGAAGAACAGGCTGGCTCCTTTTACGGATCTCCCTATTTTGTTTATTTCCGTGATCGATAAGACCCGTATTTTTAAAGCGATCGAATCCGCGTTGGAGGTTTACGAGAACAAGCAGCGTAAGGTGACTACTTCCGAGCTGAATGAGGTGATGTTAAAGGCGGTGGAAGCCTATCATCCTCCTGTCGTCAGGGGCCATCCGCTGAAGATAAAATATATTACGCAGCTGCCTACGCATGTACCTTCCTTTGCTTTCTTCTGTAATTATCCGGATGATGTCAAGCAGCCGTATAAAAACTACCTGGAAAATAAATTGAGAGAGAATTTCAATTTCAAGGGGGTGCCTTTGCGGCTCTTCTTCCGCAAAAAATAAAATTGCCGGCCGTCGCTACCGATGATTCTGCCGGGAATGATTCCCTTATAATTTGAACTGCCGGAGGATATCCTCCGTTTCCCTGCGGTATTTTTTGAGGGCGGCTTTTTCCTGTCGGATGAAGCTGTTGCCCGACAAAGGTCCTACGACGGCGTCCATTTCTTCCGGGGAGTCGTAGACCATTTTCCGGAATGGGTTCGTATAATCTTTGGCCCGGGAATCGTAGATTCCTTTGGTCATCCATTCTTTGGTTAGGATGGCCCGATCGAATAGCTTCCGGAGCCCTGCTTTTCCTGCACGTTTTAACGAAATTCCATTTATTTCCTTTAGTGCGGCCAGTGCGTGGACCAGTTTGTCCTGCGCATAATTCTCTCCCTGCCGGGCGTAAAATTCATGGACCTGTTCCCATTCCCGGACCTTGCCTCCGCGGATTTGCTGCAATAATTTCTGCAATTCGCTATCGCGGATCAGCTGTCCGCCGGCGTTGACCCATTTAGTAAGGGGCAGGGTGGCAGGGATGGCTTCGAGGAGGGATTCGTATTGGGTAATCTTTTTGGTGCGGATGAGGGCCATGAGCTGGTTGGCGGCGTGGAAGGCGATCAGTTCTTTAAAAAGGTGGTATGCCTGGAATACTTTGATGAGCCGCACGGGGCGGTCTCCATTCTCCCATCCTTCGGCCAGGATCTCCAGCTCATCTACCTGCTCCTGTGTGCCTTCTTCGAGGATGGCGCGGCCGATTTCCAGGATCTCTGCGTCCATTTTGAGAAGATCCTTTTGGGTAGGCTGTTTTGGGATCCTGCCGGAGAGGGGAGAAATGGTTTTTCCGGAGAGCGGGGTGGTGGCTGTGCTCTTTCCGCTAAGAAGAGCGGCCCTTCCGGTAAAGCGTTTCAGCAGGGTGAGGGCTCCGATCATTTCGCCCACGGTATCTGGGGCCAGGAAATCGAATTCGAGGGGTTGGATCTTCTCGATGCGTTTGTCCCTGTCCGGATATTTCCAGGAGTTACGGGCGAGCGCGTACATGTTGTGCAGGAACCAATAGGCCGGCATGATGACCAGCATATCCTTACTCTCGTCATTGCTTACCAGGGAAAAAGGAATCGGAATATCCAGTTCTGCCGGATAGGCCCCTTTGGCGAGGATGGTGAAGGAGGCGAAGCGGGAATTATGTTTGAGACTAACGGAGAGTCCGGGCCAGAAACCGCGTCCGGCAATGATCTCGCCGTCCGGGCTTCGGGAGTTATGATTGGAGCCGATGGTAGCTCCCGCCGCCATATTGCTTTGCCCCATTACCAATGCCGCGCACAGGAATGAATTATTATGGTGTTGTTCGTGTGCCGGAAAGATCAGCGAGTTCAATACTTCGCAACAGGAGATGGTCGCATTGTTGCCGAGGTAGGAGTTGATCAGCCGGGCTCCGTATTTTAACTGGGAATGGGAGGCCATGATAAAGCGGACGGCTTTCACGCCATAGAAGACGCGGCAGCCATAGCCTACGATTCCGTTGACCATTTCGCATCCTTCTCCGATCTGGGATTTGGCGGTCGGGGAGGAGTTGATGGTGAGGTTCTTCAGTTTATTGGCCCCTTTGAGATAGGCGTCGCTGCCGATCCATACGTCTTTGATGATCTTACAGTTCTTGATGACGGTGCGGTCTCCGATTTTGCCGTAGTACCCGCGGCGGTTATCGAATTTCTTTTCTGTGAACTGCTTGAATTTGTCCTGGAGGGGGGCGTCGTCGCGGAAGCGGCTCCATAGCCAGGCGTCACCGGGCAGCATGCCGTTGAAAGGGATGATGCTGCGGCCGCCGTTCTCGTTGCATACTTCCATCCAGATGCGGATGGATTCGTCTTCGCCTTCCTTGAGGATCCCGTTGCCGAATTTGGCGTGGTCGGTGGTTGCCAGTTCGTTGGTGTTGACAATCATCACATCGTTGCCGATGATATAGTGGGACAGGTAGTTGGTATTGTCAACGCATACGTTGTCTCCCAGGTCGCAGCTGATGATGGTGCTGTTATAGAGTCCGACGGGCCGGCGGAGGTTGTGGAATTCCAGGTAGTAGGGGTCCAGTCTGCCGATGCGGACCAGGCCGAAGAATTTGCAGTTCTGTACCAGTTCCGGGGTGAAGGCGTCCGATACGAGGATATGGTTCCAGTCGGCGGAGGTATTGCGGTTTCTGACCAAGACCTCAATTTCATAAGCTGTCAGCCGGCGATAGGTGATGCCGTTCCTGTTCTGAAGGTCCCGTAAGTAGTATTCGTCTTTTCCTTTAGGGAGGTAGGGGCTCTCAATAAAGTTATATCCTAAGGAGTTGATCGGGCTTTTTTTGATTTCATTCATGGCAACCTGGATTAGTTAGTCCTATTCTACAGTGACGCTCTTGGCGAGGTTTCTCGGTTTATCTACATCGCAGCCTTTGGCGACGCCGATGTAGTAGGCCAGCAGCTGGAGGGGGATGACGCTTAATATTGGGGCCAGCAGTTCGTCTGCTTCGGGAATGGTGATGTAGTCATCCGCCATTTTGCTGATGATGTCGTCGCCCTGGCTAATGACGGCGATTACCTTTCCTTTACGAGCCTTGATCTCCTGGATATTGCTGACGATCTTTTCGTAGTAGGTGTCTTTGGTAGCGACGAAGAAGACGGGCAGCTGGTCGTCTACGAGGGCGATGGGTCCATGTTTCATTTCGGCAGCGGGATAGCCTTCTGCGTGGATATAGGAGATCTCTTTTAGCTTCAGGGCGCCTTCCAGGGCTACCGGGAAGTTATAGCCGCGGCCCAGGTAGAGGGCGTTGGCGGCGTCTTTATATTTTATGGCCAGTTGTTGGATGAGGGTGGCGCTTTTTAGTATTTCTTTTACTTTGTCCGGGACGGTGTGCAATTCGGCCAGCAGGTGCATGTAGCGGGTCTGGTCGATGGCGCCTTTCTCCCGGGCGATCTTGAGGGCGACCATGGTCAGTACTGCCAGCTGCGCTGTGAAGGCCTTGGTACTTGCCACGCCGATCTCATGACCGGCATGGGTATAAGCGCCTGCGTTGGAGATGCGGGCGATGGAGGATCCTACGACGTTCACGACTCCCATGATGAATGCGCCGTGTTCCTTTGCTTTTTCAATGGCGACGATGGTATCGGCTGTTTCTCCGCTTTGGGAGATGGCGATGATCACATCTCCTTTATGGATAACGGGGTTGCGGTAGCGGAATTCGGAGGCGTATTCTACTTCTACGGGTATGCGGCAGAGCTCTTCGATAATGTATTCGGCTATGAGGCCGGCGTGCCAGCTGGTTCCGCAGGCGATGATGATGATGCGGCTGGCATTTTTCAGCTGTTCTATATTCTGCTGGATGCCTGCCATGGTGATGGTGCCTTTCTCTGCGTCGAGGCGGCCGCGTAAGCAGTCGAAGATCGTATCGGGCTGTTCGAATATTTCTTTGAGCATGAAATGATCGTAACCTCCTTTCTCGATGGCGGTCATCTCCATGTCGAGCATTTGGATGTAGGGGGTTAGTTTTTCATTCCCCAGGTTCTTGAGGATGAGCTCGTCTGCTTTGAGGATGGCCAGTTCATAGTCATTCACATAGACGACTTCTTTGGTGTACTCGATCATGGGGGAGGCGTCGGAAGCGAGGAAGTGTTCGCCTTTGCCGATGCCGATCACCAGGGGGCTGCCTTTGCGGGCGGCGATGATGGTATCGGGCTGATCTCTGTCCAGCAGGACGATGACGTAGGCGCCGACGACTCTTTTGAGGGCGATGCGTACGGCTTCTTCCAGTCCGCAGCTGTTGTTCTTTTGAATGTCTTCGATGAAGTTGAGCAATACTTCGGTGTCGGTATCGCTTTTGAACGTATATCCTTTTTTGATCAGTTCGCTTTTGAGCTGCGTATAGTTCTCGATGATGCCGTTGTGGATCATGGCCAGCTTGCCGCTGGCAGAGCTATGGGGGTGTGCGTTGCGGTCGCTTGGTTCTCCGTGGGTGGCCCAACGGGTATGGCCGATGCCGGCGTGTGCGTGCAGATCTTTTCCAACGAGGCTCTCTTCCAGCTCGGCCACTTTGCCTTTCTTCTTATAAACCTGTAATTTATTATTGAGGAGAGCTACGCCGGAGCTGTCATAGCCCCGGTATTCCAGGCGTTTCAGACCTTTTAAGATGATGGGATAAGCTTCACGAGGACCGATATAAGCGACGATTCCGCACATAGGATTTTTTTTACTTTGGAATAAACGAACAATATTATATAAATATTTCCATCTAATGAGCTGGAAGCAAAAATTTAGCAAGCGGGAGATGGGGAGAAGTGATGCGGGAGGGATGCCAAATGCAAAAGCCCTCTTTGTGGAGGGCTTTTGAGATGCTGTGTAAGCTATACGCGTTTAATTATAATTGCTTTTCCAGTAACCTTCGATCCATACTCTTCCGTCGCTGGTATTCTTCCAGTGGGCTTTTACCCAGACTTTATCGGGGGAAGAGGAGTAGGAAGAAGGCTGATTATTGGTGCCTGGTCTGTTGGACAGGACGGTATCTGCGCTGCTGTTGTTATTGTAATTGTTGTTATAGTCGTTGTTACGGGATGCCGGAGGGGTGTCGTTATAAGAGTTGCCCTGACCCTTCCTGGAAGGCGGGGGTGTCTGCTGCTGATTATCGCCATAGGGATCTTCGGGATCGTCATAGGAGTCCTGGTATGGATCGCTGTATCCATAGGGGGATGCGTAACCAGGATATCCATAACCATAGGGATATCCATAGCCTCCGTATCCATAACCGTAAGGGTAACCGTAGCCATAGTAGGGATAACCAAACCCGAATCCTATTCCAAGGCCCAGTCCCCAACCCCATCCGCCATAACCGCCCCAGCCATATCCGCCTCCATAGTAGCCGCCGCCATAATATCCGCGACCGCCGTAGTAGCCACGACCGCCGTAACCGGCGCCATGATTGATGTAGCCACCCGAGCCTGTATAGCCGGGGGTGCGGTATCCGGAGGTCGTTACGCCCCGGGCGGGAGTGCCGTTGACATTCCGGTAACCGCTGACGGTACGGCCGCCATAACCTGTCGCTACGCGACTACCTGCTCCGGCGCTACGGACGCCGCCGTAGCCGGCACTACGCATGCCGCCACGACTAAAACCGGAGCTGCGGACACCGCCGCCTCCGCTGAAACCGCTGCTTCTCATGCCGCCGCCACTGAAACCGCCGCCGCTGCGGCCACCACCTCCGCCTCCGCCGCGTCCGCTTCGTTGGGCGAAGCTGTCAGCGCCTATTAATAAAAGGATGATCAATGGGATGAATAAACTTCTTTTCGTGTTCATATACGTTCTTTTAAAGTATCTGGATACGGGCCGGATCTGTTCGCATTCCGGTCCTATGAAAGTTACGATTAAAATCCTGTAAAAGGGCGGTTTTGGGCCCTGATCACAGGTTTTTAACAATTGTCCGGGCCTGGGCGGATGGGGCTGATCCGGAAGGGACGCAGCCTTGATTGCCCGCCTGAGCCAGGAGCGTTTCTTAGAAGGGAATCCGGTCTTAAGGTTTAAGGTACATTTCAAATAAGCGGAAAATTCTTTTGTATTCATCCGTCCAGCTGCTGGGTTCTACAAATCCATGATCTTCCACGGGATAGACGGCTAATTCCCAGTTGTTCTTACCCAGTTCTATCAGTCGTTGTGTCAGTCGCACGATGTCCTGGAAATGGACGTTTTCGTCTACCATGCCGTGACACATCAGCAAATGTCCTTTAAGGCCTTCCGCGAAGTAGATGGGGGAGCTTCTGCGATAAGCCAGACTGTCATTATATGGTTCATTTAATATATCTGAGGTGTAGCCATGGTTGTAATGGGCCCAGTCTGTTACGGAGCGGAGGCCGGCTCCAGCGGCAAATACATCCGGCTCGGTGAACAGGGCCATCAGGGTGATGAATCCTCCGTAGGAGCCGCCATAGATGCCGATGCGTTTGGGGTCTATGCTTTCGTGCTCCACCAGGTATTTGACGCCGTCCACCTGATCGCTGAGGTCTTTACCGCCCATGTGGCGATAGATGCCGGTTCGCCAGTCTCTGCCATAACCGGCGCTGCCCCGGTAATCGATGTCGAGCACGGTATAGCCGTTATCGGCCAGCAGGTTGTTGAACATATATTCGCGGAAATAGCTGCTCCACCATTTGTGGGCGTTCTGCAGGTAGCCGGCTCCATGGACGAAGATGACGGCCGCCCCGGTTGCGGCGCCGGATAGGACGCTGGATTGGGTGGCTGGGTTTCCGGCGGATGGAGTGCCTGCGGCGGGACGGTAGAGCCGGGCGTGGACGATGGCTCCGTCCCGGGCTGTGAAAGTGATCAGGGCGGGATCCCGCCAGGGATAGGATTTGAATTGTTCGCTCATGGCCAGGGAGGTGATCTGCCGGGGTTGGCTTCCGGGTTTGTTGTCCTGCAGGTATAATTCCCAGGGCTTGTTGGTATAGGAATAGAGAATGGCCAACTGCTTCTCATCCGGAGACAGGACGACCTGGTTGGCACCTGTCAGGGTTGTGATCCGTTCGGCTTTGCCGCCGGAAAGGGGTAACTGGTAGAATTGCTGTTCTTCGGGGTCCACTTCATTGGTGGTGATATAAAAATATTTTTTGTCTTTGGAGAGGGCGGTGTGTAGGATCTCGTAGTGACCGCTGGTGAGGGCCTGCTTTTCACCGGAGATGACATCTGCTTTGTAGAGATGGGAGTAGCCGGTTACTTCGCTCTGGAACCAATAGGTATTCTCATCGATCCAGCCGGAGCTGCCTCCTCCGAAGGAAGAGCCGATGCCGGGGCCGCCGATCCAGGCTTCGTCCCGTTGTCTGTCCAGCAATCTCAGCTTACCGGTGGCGGCATCGAGGAGCATCAGCCAGCGATCCTTGTTATCCTGTGAGCGGATATCGATTACGGCGTGGGTGCTTTGTTCGGACCAGTCGGGGCGGTTGAAGATGGCGCCGGGGGGAGGTGTTTTGACGCCGGAGGAGGCCGGTGAGCCGGGGGATGCTGTTACGCTGGAAGATGTTGTTATGCCAGTCGATGGAGTTGAGCCGGGAGATTCTTTTGTGCCGGAAGAGCCATTTGCGCCGGAAGGGGTTTTTGACGGGTAATCCTTTACGTAGTCGGGGAGGTCGGCGATGCCGGGGATCTGGTCTGTGGTGACGGCGATCACGGTATCTTTTTCGGTGTCAAAAACGAAGAAGGAGATGCTGCTCTGGGGCGCTCCTACTTTACTCCTGCCGGGTATATCCTGGGTGAAGCCTGATTCGGTCACGTAGCCGGGAATGATGGTATTGTGGGGGCCGGTGGCTCTTCTGATAAGCCGGTAGGTGATGAATCGTCCGTCCGGGCTGATGCTGAGGTCGTTCAGCATTTTATCATCGATGAAGATGCTCCTGAGGGTTTTGGGCTGGCGTGCTTTGAGAATCGAATCCGCCCGATCTTTTTTGGCCTTACGGTTTCTGAGAACGTCGAATTGTTGCAGCTGATCGTCTTTAAGCCACTTCTCCTGGGCATTGAGGGGTTCCTTTTTGTCGTCTTTGGAGGGTTCGGCTGTGCGCAGGAAGTTGGTCAGCTGTTCGGTAAGACCGGTTGCGGGGTCCCAGGCGAATAAGTTGGAGTTCCGGGTGTAGACGATCTTGTGGTTGTGGAAGGAGAAGGTGGGGTCGCTCTCTTTATCAAGGGTATTGGTGATCCTTGTTTCTTTGCCGCTCCGGCTATCTGCCCAGAAGATATCTCCATCCCTGGTATAGGTAAAGGCGGTGTGTGTGGTATTGTAGCGGGCGGATTCTGCCGCAACGGTGTTTTGTTGCAGGGAGAAGGGGGCTTTTTGCGGGTGTCGGTCTTCTTTGGTGATATAATAGGTAGAGTCGCTAAGCGCTTTGTCTGGGTTCCAGTTGAAGAAGAGGTATTTCCCATCGCGGCTCCAGTAGGGTTCGGAGGGGGAGGCGCCGATCCATTTCGGGTCCTGCATGATCTTTTCGACGGTGAGATGGCCTGGCTGGGGCTGGCTGGTCTGGAGGGGTTGGCTGTGACTGGTACGGGCCAGGAATAAGAGGGGGAGGAGCAGGCAATAGCTACGCGCTCCCTTTGTAAGAATGGGGGATGACATATAGATTAAGGGTGATTTTTATAATAAAATTCCACGCATGAACAGGAAGGCTACGGAAAAGTAAATTACCAGTCCGGTGACGTCTACCAGGGTGGCTACGAAGGGGGCGGAGGAGGTCGCGGGGTCTGCGCCGAACTTCTTCAAAACGATCGGCAGCATGCTACCTGCGAGTGTACCCCACAACACCACTCCTACCAGGGAGAATCCTACCGTGGTAGCTATCAGCACGGAATGAATACCATAGGTGTGAAAGATCTGGTTCCAGAGCATGATCCGGGCAAAGCCGATAATGCCCAGGACCGTGCCCAGTAAAAGTCCGGAAAGGATCTCTCTGCGTACGACCCGCCACCAATCGGCGATGGTGATCTCTCCGAGGGCCATGGCCTGGATGATCAGGGTAGAGGCCTGGCTACCGCTGTTACCGCCGCTGGAGATGATGAGGGGTACGAATAGAGAGAGTACGACGGCTTTGGCAATTTCATCTTCGAAATAGCCCATGGCAGTGGCCGTGAGCATTTCTCCGAGGAATAGAACGACGAGCCAGACGATCCGTTTCTTAAAAAGTTTCATCAGGGGAATTTCCAGGTAGGGTTCGTCCAATGCTTCGGTACCCCCGATCTTCTGGATGTCTTCGGTGAATTCTTCCTGTGCCACCCACAGTACGTCATCGATGGTGATGATGCCCAATAATATATTATTGTTATCGAGTACGGGGAGGGCCACGCGGTTGTTCATTTTAAATGCTTCGCTGGCGGTTTCCTGGTCGTCGTTTACATGGAGGGCGATGTAGCGGTTGTCTATTACATCTTCGATCTTTTTGTCGGGGTTGGCCAGGATGATCTCCCGGATACGGATGTCATCGATAAAGTAGCCTTTTTCATCGACGACATAGATGACATCGATGGTTTCGCTGTCTTTTCCTACTTCCCGGATGTGGTCGATAACTTCTTTTACTGTCCAGTCTTTTTCTACGGCTATGTAGTCGGGCGTCATCAGTCTGCCCACGCTGCTTTCGGGGTAGCCCAGCAGGGAGAGGGTGATCTTTCTTTCTTCGGGGTCGAGGGTTTTGATGAGCTCTTTTACCACTTCGCTGGGGAGCTCTTCCAGGAAGGAGGTCCGGTCATCGGCGGAGAGGTCGTTCAATAGTTCGGCTGTTTTGAAAGCAGGCAATTCCTGTATGATCCTTTTTTGGGTGGGGACATCGAGGATTTTGAAGGTGCTGGCAGCCCGGTGGGTGCTCATATTGCCGATGATCTGGGACTCATAATCCGGTAATTCATCAATTAATTCGGCCACATCGCTGATGTTCTGATTATTGAGGAATTCTCTTATCTGCAATACGTCTTCCGTCTGGACAATCTCCAGGAATTGATCCTTTGTTGTATCCGTTGCTTGCTCTAAAGACATGTGTCAAACCTACATCAAAATGGGCATATTGCCATGGGGCGGGTTAGGGGACATTTAAAAATAGTAACTTGGTCCGTTAAATGGGATTTGTCCGATGATCTTACCGATTCTTTTTATTGCGCCTACCGATCAGAAGGGGAGGGGCGTGTTCACTACGACGGATATCGACCGGGATACGGTCATAGAAATATCGCCGGTAATTGTCATGAGCCAGGATGAGCGTAAGCTACTGGACCAGACCTTGTTGCACGATTATATTTTCGAATGGGGGGAGGATACCAACCAGTGCTGTATGGCCCTGGGCTATATACCGCTGTACAATCATGCTTATCATTCCAATTGCGAATATGAGATGGACTATGAGCAGGAGTTGATCACGGTCAAGACCATGCGAGCTATTAAAGCCGGGGAAGAGCTTTATATCAACTACAATGGCGATTGGGATAATGCAACTCCGGTATGGTTCGATACAAAGCCGTGAAAAACCGGAGGGGCATACGTTTGTGTATGCCCCTCCGATTTTATATGCCGAAAATCTATTTTCTGTTACGGCCGAGCACTGGGCTAAACTTCAGGGCGAAATTGATCCCTACGCTGGTGAGCTGGATCTGGCCGAATCCCATTCCCCGGGTTGGTAGTTTTACATAAGGCGCTATGAGCAAGGAGAGGCTATTGCTAATGCCGGTCTCCACTCCCGCTGACAGATCCACGGAGGCGAACAGGTAGTTCTTGCTGCCTGCTTCTAATGTTGGGTTAAAATTCAGGCAGGCCTGTCTTCCGAAATAGTTAAAGTAATACTGGCTGTGCTCGCTGGTCAGCAGGTAGGAGGAGGCTCCTCCGCTGATAAAGAACACCGTATTGCCGCTGACGCTAAAGTCATAGCGCAGGTTCAACGGGATCTCCAGCATATTGAAGCTGCCTTTGACGAGGTTGATATCATGTGCCGAAGGGCTATTGATTTGGTAGTAATCTTTGGGTACATGGTAATTCTCCGGGCTGGCGGCATAGTTTTTACGGGTAAGAAAAAGACCTGTGCCGATGTGTAACCTGTTCAGGATCTCATAATCCATGGTGAGGCCGATACTGCTGCCGGGCCTGTCGCCTGTCATGGAATGGACGGAGGCAAAATCCGGAGACAGGGAAAATCCAATGGACAGGGGCCTGTTTATATGCAGGGAAGCATCTTTCTTTTTACCGAGCCGGATAGGGGTGGCTACGGGGGCGCCTTTGGCTGCGAAGGCTCTCAGGGCTGAATCATCGATTCTACCGGATTGAGCCAATGAATGGGGGGCCTGGATAAGGGAGATGTCTGCTTCCCGTGGGGCTGTAACGGCCGCTTGGTTATTCCTATCGGGGACAATGCCTTTTTTAGGATCGGAGCCCGAGGAATTGGATGGATTGTTGGCTGTGTATTCCTGGTTGAGGCTCTGGCCAGTGGCGGCATATCTCTGATCGGGGATTTGGCCAGTGGCGGCGTGATGGCCTGACCGGTCTTTTACTCTATGGTTCCTGCTTGTATGGGAGGCAGTGGTGGCGGATTCCGTTAGGGTATTGGTATGCGGAGTAACCGATGGATGAGATCCGGTCCGGGGGGCAGAAGAGGCTGCGGTCCGGTTGTCGGTGCCTGGCGCAGGGGTGACTCCTGTGTTGGCGGGTGTTGTGGATCCGGAAGCGGTGCCCGTGCCGGCCGGAGGGTTCGTCCCCGCAGACGGAATTGCTCCTGCGTTGGGGGTGATCCCTTTATTGGAAGACGCTGCAGCGCCCCTTCCGGGGATGGTCCCTGCGTTAGGAGTGGCTCCTGTTGCAGGGGTGGTTCCTGTTCCGGGTGTGGTTCCTGTTGCAGGGATGGTGGTCGGATATTGGACAGTTAGTTCATTATCAGGTCTAGTAGAGTTCGGGCTATTTTTAAGAGTTTTAGTTGATGAATCAGGGTTATTGGGGGCTGGTGACAGGGGTTTCACCGCGGTCAGGGGTGGGCTGCCGGATGGTTCTGTTTTAGCCGTATTGCCTTTACCGTGTTTGACAAGGTAATAAGAGACACCTACGAGAAAGAGAATTGCAGGCGCGTAGTAAAAGGGGATACGCCGGATGCTCCGAATGCCTTGTAGCGGACTCGGGCGGAGTTTGCCCAATTCCTTGTCCAGGCGTAATTCCAACCTTTCCCATGAGCGGGAACCGACCAGGTCCCCGGGATCATGCTGATTAGCAGCTTCCCGGCTCAAGCGGTCCAAATCTTTATCGGATAGGTTCATATACTTGATGGTCAGTTTTTTTGGTTAGGATTTTTCTGAGGTTCTCCCTGGCTTTGGAGAGGTTGGATTTGGAGGATCCGATGGAAATGCCCAATTGGTTGGATATTTCTTCGTGGGTCAGTCCTTCTATGACGAACAGGTTGAAAACGGTGCGGTAAGCCGGAGACAGGAGCCGGATGGCATCTATGATCTCCTTGTAAGACAATATATCGATGCCGGTCTCCTGTTTATCGGCGATGTTCTCTGTGTCTTCGGAGAGCATCTGCCCATTGATGGAGGAAGCATTCTTACGATAGTAGTCGATGCAGGTATTGACGAGGATGCGTTTGAACCATCCTTTCAGGGAGGCCAGGATATCTGCATGTCGTGATTCCTCGAATTGATGAATGCTTTTAAAGAGTTTTATAAAGCCTTCATTCATGATTTCCTCTACTTGTTCGAGGTTATTTTGATAGCGGTAACATATTTTCATAGCATAATCCTTGAGCATATTGTATAGCTCTTTTTGACTTGCCCGGTCATTGGACCGGCAGCCCACAATCAATGCATGTATTTGCGTGTTTCCTGCGATCAAAAAAGTGCGATATTAAGTGTAGTCGTTATATAATGTAAACGCGCAAACTACTTCTACCTATTAACAGATTACGCAAATGAAATGTTAATGGTTGCTTTAAAGAGGTGAATACGGGAAATATAGGGGTGAATTTGGGAGGAAGGCAGGACTGGACCGGGTTAGGACAGAAAATTAAGCCGGGATTTGGGACGGATTTCTACAGAGAAATGCCTGTTCCGATAATAGCCAGGGTGGCGTTTACATAAAGCTGTGCCTGGAGGGTCTTTTCGCCGGGGAGTAATCCGATCAGTTTTAATTCCTGGATATTACCGCTGCTATAAAGTCCGGAGCCCAGTGGTCTGTTCAGCTGGGCGTTGAGGGCGGGCAGGTTGGCTTTCAGCAGGACTGCCAGGTCCAGGTAGGAGTTGCCTTGCAAGGACTTGCGGATCTTATTGCGCAGGAGGCTTCTGGCCATTTTAAGCGCCAGGTCCTTGCTTTCCAGTGAATAGGATATGTCGGGTACGGTGAGGGTCTGTTTGGCGGTATCCAGTATGGGGGTGCCTCTGAGATAGACCCTGCCTTTGCGGTCCCCGGCAAAGTCGATTTTTATTTCTACCTGGTGGTTGGCTATTCCTTTGATGGCCACGTCTTTGACGATGACGGTCCTGCCTTTGAACAGGAAGGTGCGGTTGCGTAGGGAATCATTGATCAGCTTGCTGATAAATTCATAATCATAGTTGGCCTGCAGGTAGAGAAAAATACCGTTCTTCCTGGCGCCGGCCCGGAGCGGGGGCAAGGGGGGGATGGGGCTGTGGTGGCTGCTGTCCGAGGAGAGTTCTGGTCTGCAGGAGATACCTACAGGCAGATAAAAGGTGTCTTTTTGATAGTTGAGATATCCGGTGCGTATTTCTGTTGGGTGGACTGACAGGTAACCATAGGAACCGATGGCGGTCTTCTGCAAGGTCCCGGCAGCGGTCTGCCGGATGGAGGTGGAAACGTTCATGCCGGCCAGGTTCTGGTCGAGCGAGGAACAAATTCCGTTCAGGGAGGAGCGGATACTGTCTATGATCTGCTGGGTCATGTCCACGGAAAACATCGACATGATGCATTTATCCAGCGCCCGGATGGGGTCGGTATGGGTGCTGGTTTGAACGCGGTAGTCGGGCAGGAAGCTCAGCTGGGACTGGATGCTGATCTCTACTCTCCGCATGGGTTCGTTGCCAAATCCGCAATTTCCTGCTATCCAGGGGGAGACGGGTTTATTCATCGCGCAGAAGCATTTGCCGCCTGCTACCTGGTAGTTCCCTTTGAGCTGCAGGGTTAGCTTGTTGTTGGTACAGCTAATGACGAAGGCTGACCGGACAAAACGATATTTATAACGGAAATCGCAGGAGGGCTGCAGGTAGGCGGGCCAGCCTTCCGATGTGAATTCTTTGGGTACGATGGAGTCTGCCATTGCCAGCAGGGGGCGGCCGGGGACCTTGAAAGGAAGGTCTATTTCGGAAGAGGGCAGGGTCGGAAGGCTGTCCGGCAGGTGGATGGATACCGTCGGGGTGCTGAGCTTTTTGGAGGGCGAGCAGGAGCCCAGGCAGAGGGTTCCTGTCAGTAAGAAAAATGCTGCGAGCTTTGTCATCGGGGGGTGTTTTTGGTGGCATCGATGACGTCCAGCAATCCTCCGCTAAATTTGTCTTCGGGCAGTTGCCAGAACATGATGCCGCCGAGGTGTTTTTCCAGGGCATAGCGGCTCTTTAACCGGATGGATACGGTATCGTCGTAGGTGACAAAAAGCTGCTGGCGGGGATTGTACATATAGGGTGCTTTTGCTATAGGATCCCAATGGGCGATGTAACCGCTGTCTTTGGAGAGGACGAGGGCCTGGTCTTTATAGGAGACGCCTCTTTTAAATGTTCCGTGGCGGTAGAGTCCGTCGTTCACACTATCAACTCCTTCCCATATCCTGGCATAGAAGGCTACGCCGATGGCTATTTTTTTGCGGGGCACTCCGATGGAGTCCAGGAAGCGGACGGCATGGTCGGTGGATTCCAGCTGCTGCGGCGTAGAGTAGAGGGGCGTATGGTGGCCGGTGATGGTATCGTAGCCGCTAACTAGGTCATAGGTCATCAGGTTGATATAGTTCACGAGGGGTGTTACTTTTTTCCAATCGATGGAGTTCACGAGATATTTGGTAAACCCACCGGCTGCGAAACTGATCTCGTGCTGTTTGCCCAGCTCTTTGCGCAGGAGTACGATCAGGGCGGTGAAATGGTCTTTGTCGTCGGAGGTGTACGGGTATCCGGGAACGTTAGGCAGGCCGGGATATTCCCAGTCCAGGTCGATTCCGTCGGTGTGGAAGTAATCCGTCAGCTCTTTTACCGACCGGGCGAATTCCGAGCGGCCCTGATCAGTTGCAAATACGTCGGGGCAGGTTTTGCAGCCTCCCCATCCTCCCAGGGAGAGGATCACTTTCAGCCGGGGATTTTTTTCTTTGAGGGCGACCATGTGTTGGATGGTGGCGCTGTCATTGGCGTTGTTGACAAAAAGGAGGTTGCCATTCAGGTGGCAGAAGCTATAAATGATATGGGTGAGCTTGCCGGTGGGGAAGCTGTCCAGTAAAGCGTTCTTTCCTGCATAGTATCCGATGACGGCGGGGCCGTCTCCGCCCCGGGCTGGTTGCTGCGCCTGGCTGGTATAAGAGAAAAGGAGGAAGGCGAGCGATGCGAGGAGGTGGCGGGGCATGAGTTGTAATGTTTGCCCAAAGATAAGGGGAGAAGTATTTTTTAAGGCAACTTTTCATTATAATAGTGCGTATGATAGGGGGAGGGGTGGAAAATAATTATCCCTATGACTCCTTTCATGGGGCTGGCTTGAGGGTCAGCCCCATCATCTGTATGGCTATAGCCTGGCGTATCCCAGTTTTTCAATGTCTTCGGTCTCTTTAACCAGGTGGGTGCGGCCACCCGACAGGATATAAAATTTATCGGAGATATCGGTGATGTGCCGGTATAGGTGGTCGGTTATCAGGAATCCTTTGTTGGCCCGCTCTTCTTGCAACAGTTCCTTTATTTTATCTATCTGGATCGGCATGAGGTGGGAGAATAGCTCATCCAGCAGGGTAAACCTGGATCTGGATCGGATGATGAGGTAGATGCTGATCAGGCGTCTTTCGCCGCCGGAGAGATCGCCAATGCGGGATTTTTGCCGGACGCGGAACTGGGGGAATCTTTGTTCCAGCTCTTCGAATTCCAGGCCGAAGTCGGAAAAGATTCTTTGCAGGGTCAAGGATTCCGGTATGAAATTGAATTGGGGCAGATAGGTGAGCAATTCCGGGTGTTTATAGGCGCGTAAAACGGGGATGTTATTGAACCGGACCGAACGGCCGGCCGCTTCCAGGTCTCCGAACAGGATCCTCATGAGGCAGGTCTTGCCTTGTCCGTTCCTGCCGAGGAGTCCGGTGATCTCGCCTGTTCTGCATTGGATATGGATGTCCGACAGGATGAGGCGAGGGCCAAATTCCAGGGTGATGCTATCGGCTTCCAGTGTATGGATCATGGATATAGGTTATGAATGAGACTGATTGCAGGATGCGCGACTACATAGGATGTGCCGGCTGCAGAAGGTTCTTTGATGCCATGCGGGGCGCTGAGGAGATGGATTCCGGTGAGTAAGAAGAGATAGAGGATGAAATCAAAACCCAGTGTGGACACCCACAGAAAGGTCCTGGTGAGGCCCAGGTTCTGGTAATAGTAAAACTCTTTGTTTTTATAGGATTTTATGACGACAATGGTCAGGCCGAGGGTAGATAGTTTGAGCCAGAAGAGGGTGCTGAAGATGCTCATTCCGTATTCCCGGAATAAGCCCATGCAGATCAGGGTCATCAGGAAGCTGAAAAAGAAGAAGTTTTTGTAAAAGGTCAGCAGGAGCCGTATGGTTTTGCGGAATTTCAAGCAGCCAAATTATCCTTTTCCCGCATAGGTCTGTTGCGGGCAAAACGATTTAAGTAAATTTTATGTTTTATTTACTAAGTGTTATTGTTTAATATTTTTAGCTAAATTTAAGGGGCTTCTGCCGCAACCTATCGATGAAGACTAAAACCAGTGTAATGAAGTATATTTGTGATAGATTTTTTTGCCGGCCTTCCTGTTTTTTCGTGCTTCTTCTTTTTGCGTTGTCAGTTTCTTCCTGTCATTCACCTGTTATCCCCGAACCTGCCCATTTGTACCATTTTGATCCGCTATTCATCAAGGCGGACAGCTTGGATCCGGATCATAAAGGGCGGGGGCTCGATTTCGTGGATTCCGTATACAATACTTTTCCCAGTCCCGGTCCTGGGGACCTTTACAAAAAATATGATTATAAGAGGCATTATTTCTATGAGACCAGGAAGGATTACCCGAAAGCGATGATCTATGTTGACAGTCAATTATTGGTCATCCGGGCCAAAGCCGGTCAAAGTGGGTTCATAGAAGATTATGGCAGGGCCTTGTTTTCAAAAGGAGATATTTTGCTGGCGGAAAGAAAACAAAATGAAGCCTTTCTGAATTATTACCAGGGAAAGCAGGCTATTGAAAAGACCGTGGATTCCTGTCTATTTGGCGATTACAGCGGCCGGCTGGGGGTGGTCTGTTACAGGCAGGGCCGGTATCGGGAGGCCGTGGGTTATTTTAAGGAGGCTTTCGATGATCTCGGTCATTGTACGGGGAAAGACGCATTCAACAGGTTCGTTTACCAGCAGGGGAACCTGGACAATATTGCGTTATGTTATGGGGGAGCCGGGCTGATGGACAGCGCTATGTATTATTATGACAGCACCCTACGTTATATCGGGCGAAATGGAGCGCAGTACCTGAATGATGAGACGCACAGGCGTTTTATCGAGACGGCGGAAGGAGTAGTATATGGCAACGAGGGTGATGTTTATTATAAAAAAGGCGATCTGGCCGCAGCGGAAGCATTGTTCCTAAAAAGCGTCCGGATCAATGTTCAGAAAGAGCATGCCAATGAGGATGCCCAGTTGACCCGGTGCAAGTTGATACGGGTGTATCTGGAGACGGGGCGTTTGAAAGAAGCGGGCATGGTGCTGGGGCAATTGCGCCTGTCGCTGGATTCTTTACCGGGTGATGGGGCCGAAATGCAATGGCGGCAGCTTGAGTGGCGCTATAACGATAGTATGCGGCAGATTCCGCAGGCCTATCGTTATCTGCAGTCTTATCTCCGGTTAAAGGATTCTATGGATGCGGGTAACCAGCCGGCGAATTTGAACGAGGAGTTGCAGCATATAGCGCAGGGGTATGAGCTGGACCTGTTGAAAAAACAGGACGAGATGAAGACTGTCTACCTGGTTATCGCGATTGTTTTCTTCTTTATGGCCCTCGCCATCATCCTGCTGGTTGTGCAGAACTGGAAGAGGTCCAGGAAGAATGTGGCAGGGCTCACCGATCTGAATCAACGGATAGTTATGCAGAACGATCACATGCAAAAAACATTGAGCGCCCTGGAGCAGAGCCAGCGGGAGAATACCCGCATGATGAAGATCGTGGCGCATGATCTGCGTAGTCCGATCGGGGCCAGTGGCACTATTGCCGGTATGCTGCTGAAGAAGGAAGATCTGCCCAGGGACCAGCGGCAGCTGCTGGAGCTTATCCGCACTGCGAGCCAGAATTCCCTGGAGCTGATCACGGACTTGCTGCATGTAGACACCAACCCGGAGGCAATAAAAAAAGAGCCGGTGGATATGCAGACCACGCTTACATATTGTGTAGAGCTCTTGCAGTTCAAGGCAGAGAGCAAGAAACAACGTCTTTTGCTGAAGACCGAGCCGTTGACTATGTTAGTCAATCGAGAGAAGATCTGGAGGGTTATCAGCAACCTGATCACGAATGCTATGAAATTCAGTCCGGAAGGAACCGATATTGACATTGACATGGCCCGAACAGGAGACCGGCTCCGGATATCGGTGAAGGACCGGGGCATCGGCATACCGGAGGAAATGAAAGATAAGATATTCGATATGTTCACCGAAGCGAAAAGGCGGGGGACCGCCGGCGAAGAATCTTTCGGACTTGGGTTGAGTATTTCCAAACAGATCGTCGAGGCGCACGGCGGGAAAATCTGGTATGAGCCTGCAAGAGAAGGAGGAACGATCTTTTATATAGAATTGCCGGCGAAGATCGACCCGATGTAATATTTAAGCTTTATTTTTAGGGATAGCTAAACGCACATCTATGCCTGGTCCCCCCCTTGACAAAAATTCTTCCGGTTATACCTGGCGGAGAAGAGATTTCCTGACTGCCGCCCTGGCGACAGTAGCGGGTTCTTCCCTGTTGACGATCCCTCATGCGGCTGCCGGGGCAGCAACAGCTGAAGATAGGCTGGGAGGTGGTTCCTTGCAGGGGGATGCTGTCCGGCCGGATGGGGTTGTGCCGCAGGAAGGGGGAGAGATCACGGTTCGCCAGGTGATCGATCTGATCCTGGCTGATATTCCCGGCGCTCCTTTTTCACAGACGGTGGATACGATAAAGGCGGGGAATATCGACCAGCCGGTCAAAGGCATCGTGACGACAATGTTCGCTACGGATGCGGTCATTGAAAAGGCGATCGGGCTGGGCGCTAATTTTATAATAGCGCATGAGCCTACTTTTTATAATCATGCGGATGAGACGGACTGGCTGAAGGAGGACAGTGTCTTTCTTTTCAAGAAGGATCTGCTGGACTCTCATGGGATTGTTGTGTGGCGATTTCACGATTACTGGCATGCGCACCGGCCGGATGGTATTCTCGTGGGGGTGTTGACGGCGTTGGGCTGGGAGAAGTTCTATAATGCCGCGGAGCCTCCTATTATCACTGTGCCTGCTATTTCCCTGGGGGAGGTGGTCAAGAGGGCCAAAAAGCAGTTGGGGATCGACAAGATGAAGGTGATGGGGGATCTGTCGCAGTCCTGCCAGCGGATTGTGCTTTCTCCGGGGGCTGCGGGGGGAGGGGCGCAGATTGGGGAGCTGCGGAAATACAGTCCGGACCTGCTGATCGTCGGGGAGCTGAATGAATGGGAGACGAGTGAATATATCCGGGATGCCCGATACCAGGGGTTGAAAATGTCGCTGCTGGTGCTGGGGCATTCGGTGAGTGAGGAGCCGGGTATGCAATGGCTGATTCCTTTGCTGCAGCCTAAGGTGCCGGGGATAAAGATTTCGCATGTGCCTTCGGGGGATCCGTTTATGTGGGTGTAGGAGATCCCTCCGGGGGGAAGGCGTCTTTGAGGCGGGAGCGAGGGATGCGCTATTTAGCTGGGTGCTGATCAATTATTGAAGTTCCCGAACCTTATTTAGGAAAGCTTCGAGCTTCATTACTTCCCAGTCCTTGGTCATAAATTCATCACTTCCGGGAGTAATAATAAAGGCATGTTGAGGTTTCAAATCCAGCAGGGATTGGGTATGGCCTCTTTTAACAGCGGGTGCATTGGTTAACTTTATTTCGATAGCGTGTGTAATGTTATTGCCTTCAGTTATCAGGAGATCGGTTTCAGCTCCATCCTGAGTCCGGTAAAACCAGGTTTGCCGATTTTTTGGAAGCAAGGACAGTATTTGTTGTATTACAAAACCCTCCCAGGAGTTCCCGGCTTGAGGGTGCCCCATCAATTGATTATAATTCGGCAAAAAAAGCAGATTATGCAACATACCTGAATCCCGGATGTATATTTTGGGGCTTTTTACTAATCTTTTTTTCGAATTAAAGTGCCATGGTTGCAAGGTCCGTATCAGCATACTCTCTTCCAGGTAGTACATCGCGTTCGTAACGGTCGTTTGCGTAACAGCTAATGACCTGCTAAGATTGGAGTAATTAACAAGCTGTCCGTGTGAATGAGCAAGCATCTGCAGTAATCGCAATATTTGCGTCGAAGGCATCGCCAGCCCCAGTTGCGCCAGATCACGGGTAACATAACTATTGACAAAATCTGATAACCATTCCACTGTGGCCTTATCATCTTCTGCCAGGAAAGCCTGGGGAAATCCGCCGCGGTACCATAAAGTATTTAATGCACTATTTTCAGTTTCTATAAGATTAAAGGGATATAGCTCTCTATATCTGATCCTTCCGGCCAGCGATTCAGCGCTCTGCCTTAATAATTCGGGTGAAGCAGATCCCAGTAAAAGGAAACGTCCCGGCTTCCTGTCTTTATCAATCAAAGATCTTAATACCGGAAATAGTTCCGGCAGGTGCTGTATTTCATCAATCACCACCGTCTTATCTTCATAATTGGTCAGGAATAATTCTGCATCCTGTAATTTGGCGAGATCGGCAGTCGATTCCAGGTCCAGGTAAATAAAATTTTCCGGGTTAGCCGCTGCAATCTGTTTTACCAGTGTTGTCTTTCCCACTTGCCTGGGTCCTAATAAGGCGACTGCCGGCATGCGTTGCAAATCAATTTCTAAAGTGCTCTGTAATAATCTATTAAACAACTGTATGAGGTTAAGCCTGCAAATTATGGATAAAAAATGTAAAATGCAGTAATAATTAAATGGTGATGTTAAGTTATTTATAATCAATAAATTATATTCCTGCATATACAACTAGTGAGGCCGCCCTTCCAGGCGGCCTCACTAGTTGAAAACCTTATGTAGGGTGATGCGCTTATTTGGCGACTTCGGCACGGATCACGTTCAGGGCGCCACCTGCTTTGAACCATTCGATCTGGGGTTCATTGTAGGTGTGGTTGAGGGTGATCTGGTCTTTGCTGCCGTCCTTATGGTTCAGGACCATGGTCAGGGGTTTGCCGGGAGCGAAGGTGCCGAGGCCTGTGATATCGATGCTGTCATCCTCTTGCACCTTATCGTAATCTTCTTTGTTAGCGAAGGTCAGGGCCAGCATGCCTTGTTTCTTCAGGTTTGTCTCGTGGATACGGGCGAAGCTGCGTACGATGATGGCCCGTACGCCGAGGTGGCGGGGTTCCATGGCTGCATGTTCGCGGGAGGAGCCTTCTCCGTAATTCTCGTCGCCTACCACTACGGAGCCGATGCCGGCTGCTTTGTAGGCTCTTGCCGTAGCGGGTACGGGTCCGTATTCGCCGGTGAGCTCATTCTTGACGGAATCCGTCTTCTCGTTGTAGAAGTTGACGGCGCCGATGAGCATGTTATTGGAAATATTGTCCAGGTGGCCGCGGAACTTGAGCCAGGGGCCTGCCATGGAGATATGGTCGGTGGTACATTTGCCTTTTGCCTTGATGAGGAGTCTGAGTCCTTTCAGGTCGGTACCTTCCCAGGGGGTGAAGGGGGCCAGGAGCTGGAGGCGCTGGCTGTCGGCCTTGACGACCACCTGTACGCCTTTCCCGTCCTTAGCCGGGGCCTGGTAGCCCGCGTCTTCTACGGAAAAACCATTGGGGGGCAGTTCCACGCCGGTGGGTTCGTCGAGCATGACGTCTTCTCCTTTCTCGTTCTTCAGGGTATCTTTCAGGGGGTTGAAGGTCAGGGTGCCTGCGATGGCGAAGGCGGTGACGATCTCGGGGGAGGCTACGAAGGCGTGGGTGCTTGCCAGTCCGTCGTTGCGCTTGGCAAAGTTCCTGTTGAAGGAGGTGATGATGGAGTTCTTGCGGGTGGGGTCGTCGATATGACGGGCCCATTGTCCGATACAGGGTCCGCAGGCGTTGGCCAGCACGACTCCGCCGATTTGGTCGAAAGTTTTCAGAAAGCCGTCTTTTTCAATGGTATAGCGTACCAGTTCGGAGCCGGGGGTGATGGTAAATTCCGCTTTGGTCTTCAGGTTCTTGTCGATCGCCTGTTGGGCGAGGGAGGCGGAGCGGCTGATATCTTCGTAAGAAGAGTTGGTACAGGAGCCGATCAGGGCTACTTCCAGGCGTTCGGGCCAGTTGTTGGCTTTTACGGCTTCTGCGAATTTACTGATGGGCCATGCCAGATCCGGGGTGAATGGTCCGTTTACATAGGGTTCCAGTTCGTTCAGATCGATATCAATGACCTGGTCGTAGTAGTTTTGGGGATTGCTGTAGACTTCTTTGTCGGGGCGGAGGTAGTCTTTGATGCCATCTGCCAGGGCGGCTACTTCTTCGCGGCCGGTGCCTTTGAGGTAGGCGGCCATTTTCTCGTCGTAGGCGAAGATGGAGCAGGTGGCTCCGATCTCGGCTCCCATGTTACAGATGGTGCCTTTCCCGGTGGCGCTGAGGCTATCTGCGCCTTCTCCGAAATATTCCACGATGGCTCCGGTGCCGCCTTTTACGGTGAGGATGCCGGCTACCTTGAGGATGATGTCCTTGGCCGAGGTCCAGCCGCTGAGCTTGCCGGTCAGCCTGACGCCGATGAGCTTGGGCATTTTCAGTTCCCAGGCCAGGCCTGCCATGACGTCTACGGCATCTGCGCCGCCGACACCGATCGCTACCATGCCCAGACCGCCTGCATTGGGGGTATGGGAGTCCGTACCGATCATCATGCCGCCGGGGAAGGCGTAGTTTTCCAGGACTACCTGGTGGATGATGCCTGCGCCGGCTTTCCAGAAGCCGATGCCATATTTATTGGAGATGGATGCGAGGAAATCGTATACTTCTTTATTGACGTCCAGGGCGGTTGCCAGGTCGGATGTCGCGCCTGTCTTGGCCTGGATGAGGTGATCACAATGCACGGTGGAGGGTACCGCCACCTTGTCGCGGCCGCAGGTCATGAATTGGAGCAGGGCCATCTGGGCGGTTGCGTCCTGCATGGCTACGCGGTCCGGCGCAAAATCCACGTAATCTTTTCCCCGCTCATAGGCGCGGACGGGTGTTTCAAAAAGATGGGAGTACAGTATTTTTTCAGCTAAAGTCAGCGGTTTCCCTACCAGTTTACGGGCGGCATCCACTTTGGAAGGCATTCCCCCATATAACTTTTTAATAAGATCCAGATCAAAAACCATGATGAATTTATTTAGATGTTAGATGTAAGCCGTTGATACAGACCATGGGCCATAGGCGATGGCGTATAGAATCCGGTGTTTGAGGATGCGAATTTACCTAAAAATGCGTTATTGTATCAACATTAATAGGGTTGGTTTTGCCGTTTTTTTTTAAATTAGCATTATGAACAGACTGAAGAATTTCATAGAATGGCAGGTATTCGGGGTATGTACGGCCATTGGGGAGAAGATGGGTATCGCCACGTCCAGGATCCGGACCTGGTTTATCTATATTTCTTTTCTTACGATGGGGTCTCCGCTGATCGTCTATTTTATCCTGGCATTCTGGATGAATATCAAGAGATATATCTTATCTGCCCGCAGAAATCCCCTGAAATATCTTTAGCAGACAAAATATTCCCTGCTTGTTTTTACGTAACTTACGAGGGAACCCATCAGGGTGATTTTTCATATTCTGTTTTTTTATAAACGAGATTTACCTGAGTAAGTGCTATCCGGCTCTATCTGACCGAAACATATTTACGGATAAAACTACTTGTTCCCTTGTTCCAGTTTGATTACTCCTATACTGACTATGGGCAATTGATGAACGACCTTGCTCAGCGGTTGAATGCACCGGTGAATAATAACCGGCTGGTGTTTCCCGAACAGATTGCCACGGGGAGCCTGACCTTTGTAAAACTGCCGAATGGTATCCATGTAAATATCATTAATTGCCGGATGAACCAGGACTGGCTGCTCTCCCGAAAGAAGATCCGCGAAGAGTATTATATCCTCCGTTTTCATGAGCTTACCATCCCAGATACGCTGGAAATCAGGATCGGCAAGGAACGTCTCAGGGAATCCAATACGACGCGGCCTATCGCTTATCTCACCAATACTTTGTCCGACTGGTCCTACCTGGGGGCCAAGGGAACGATCTACAAGGGGATCGACGTGCTGTTCGACGCGGTGTGGCTGGGGGGGTATCTCGGGGTCAAGAATATCGATGATGTCTTATCGACCTATCTTTCGCTGCAGGTGGAGAACGTACATACGGAGCCTTTGGACAGCGAATACCGCCGGTTGATGCAGGAGATCGTGGAAGTGGACGATAACAGCCCTATGCGGCTTGCCATCATACAGAACAGGATCATGCTGCTGATCGAGCGGTTCTTCATGCGGATCTACGAACGGAAGAGGAATTCTTTCTTCGATGTACCGTTATCAAAGGCGGATATAGACAGGATGATGCAGGTGGAGGCTTCTCTCACCCGCAATATTTTCGAGCCGGCCCCTACGATCAACCAGCTGTCCAGGATGGTATCGATCAGCGAGTCGAAGCTGAAAAAGGACTTTAAGCTGATTTATGGTGTGCCGGTGTATGAGTACTTCCAGAAGATCCGCATGCAGGCAGCGAAGGATAAGCTGTTGTCGGGGGATCATTCCGTGAAGGAAGTAGCGATGGAGCTAGGTTACTCCAACCTCAGTAATTTTACGATCGCTTTTAAGAAAGAGTTCGGTTTGCTGCCCAGTAAATTACTCACCACTTATTGACAAAAAATTTTTGCAGCTATGCTTAGCCCCTTTTCAGTTAGAGAAAGGGTGGATTGAGCTATACCTTTGCATAGTATTTGAGGCTAATGCCTCAAAAAAGTTATCCCGTTTTTAATTCCTCAATAACTGGATTTTGTCCAGTTGTGGTACGCGGGTGTTCAAAGGCAGGCGTGTACCAATCCAGAAAGACCAACCCTTCTATCCGCTATCTCATAAAGACGAGAGGACGCGGCTTTGGTTCGCAGAACCAGACCAATAGAGGTTTGCGGCAGATGTGCTATATTTCAACAGCACATCTGCCGCAAACACTAAAACGTCGATACTACCTTACGAATTTTTACCAATTGTTCCAGCAACCCCTGAAGCAGGTCCAGTCGCAGCATGTTGGCGCCGTCGCTCATGGCGCAGGCTGGGTTCGGGTGTGTTTCGATGAACAAGCCGTTTGCACCGGTGGCAATGGCAGCTTTGGCTATCGTGCCGATTAGTTGTGGATTGCCGCCGGTCACCCCGCTGGTCTGGTTGGGCTGCTGCAGGGAGTGAGTGCAATCCATTATGACGGGGGTGCCGTGTTCCTGCATCCAGGGGATATTGCGATAGTCTACGACGAGGTCCTGATAACCGAAGGTGGTGCCTCTCTCGGTCAGCATAATGTTTTCATTTCCCGCATTGCGTATTTTTTCTACTGCGAATTTCATGGAGGGGCCGTTGAGAAACTGGCCTTTTTTAACGTTGACCACTTTTCCTGTCTGGGCGGCGGCGACGAGCAGGTCTGTCTGCCGGCAGAGGAAGGCGGGGATCTGGAGGATGTCCACGTATTTGGCGGCCGGGGCGGCTTCGTCGTGGGCGTGTATGTCGGAGGTGGTGGGTAGCTGGTATTTTTCACCGACTTTTTTTACGAGGGCCAGGCCGTTCTCATCGCCGATGCCGGTGAAGGAGGAGGCGCTGGTGCGGTTGGCTTTGCGGTAGGAGGCCTTGAAGACATAGGGGATACCGAGGTTGCGGCAGATGGTGGAGACTTTGTCCGCCACTTCCATGACGAGCTCTTCGCTTTCCACTACGCAGGGGCCGGCTATGAGAAAAAAGTTATTCTTGTCGTAGGACTGATGTTTGAATAGTTGATGTAGGAATTCCATGGTGCGAAACTAGCACAAAAAAAAGAAAAAATGACGCTAGTTCACTGAGGGCCAATGATAGACATTGTGAACCGAAGTAAACTACGTTAAAAAGTGAAATTGCGTGATGGGATTGCAGTGAAAAGCCCGGAGCCCCTGGCGAGGACTTGAAACGTAAAGCCCGACCCGAAGGGGCACGCCCGAAGGAATTTTTTTTGCGGGACAAACGCGTTTTGGGGCGGGATGAACGATTTCCGGGGCGCGTCGAACGATCGGCTTTGGCGGGATAGCCCCGAGCCGTTATATTTGCGCCCTTAAACGGATCCAATGGTAAAAGAAAAAGTACTGGTCATCGGGGCGAGCGGGCAAATAGGGGTGGAGCTGACATTAGCGTTACGCAAGATCTACGGGAATGCCAATGTGGTGGCTTCCGATCTGCGGGAGGAAAACGACTTGCTGAAGGGCACGGGACCCTATGTTTCGATGGATGTGATGAACAAGGAGATGCTGCATGTGCAGGTGATCCGGCAGAACATCACCCAGATCTATTTGCTGGCGGCTATTTTGTCGGCCACCGGCGAGAAGAATCCCAACCTGGCCTGGCATCTCAATATGCAGGGGTTGCTGAACGTGCTGGATATCGCCCGGGAGGAGAAGATACACAAGGTCTACTGGCCGAGCAGCATTGCCGTCTTCGGTCCTACTTCTCCCAAGCTGGATTGTCCGCAGCGGACGATCATTGAGCCCAGTACGGTTTATGGGATCAGCAAATATGCGGGGGAGTTCTGGTGTAATTACTTTTTCGAACGTTATGGCGTAGATGTGCGGAGCATCCGCTATCCGGGACTCATCAGTTATAAATCCGCTCCGGGCGGCGGGACGACCGACTACGCCGTGGAGATCTTCCATGAGGCCCTGGACGACCGTAAATACAAATGCTTCTTAAAGGAGGACACCTATCTTCCGATGATGTATATGCCTGATGCTATCCGGGCGACGATCGAACTGATGGAGGCGCCTGCGGCCAATTTGTCCGTGAGGACGGCGTATAATGTAGCTGCTTTGAGCTTCTCGCCTAAAGAAATAGCAGCCGAGATCCAGCAACACATCCCTGAATTTACGATCAGCTATGAACCTGATTACCGGCAGAATATTGCTAACAGCTGGCCGCAGAGCATCGACGATTCGGTGGCGCGGGCAGACTGGGGCTGGAAGCCGGAATTTGACCTTGTGCGGATGACGGCCGATATGCTGGAGAATTTGTAGGGGCGTCTGGCGCTGGCCTTGCGGGCTGAGGCTCTGCGCGAGGGGGCGGGATAGCCTACTTTATTGATAGACTTTGTGGGTGGGGCGGTTTTTTTCGTTAAATTGCTCTCTCATTTTCAATCCCGGTTTTTATGTTACGTATTCTTTCGGTGGCGACGATCCTGATTTTTCAATTTATTATGGTGGATGGAACGGCTCCGGCTGCGCCTTTGTTCCGCAACGGGCAGTGGCGGGCGACTTTGCAGCGAAAGGATGGCAATGTCATTGTCTTTACTTTTGAGGTGAAGGACAGCGCGGGCAAAAAGATCCTGTATATCCGCAATGCGGGGGAACGATTATTAGTAGATGATATTACGATACAGGGGGATTCGGTATGGATCCGTCTGCCTTTTTTTGAATCCCAGCTAAGGACGGTGCTGACAAAGGATGGCGACCTGGAAGGGGTTTGGCTCAAAAGAGGGCAGGATGCTTACGTTTCCGTTCCTTTTAAGGCAACTCCGAAAGAATCGTTCCGGTTCCCGGCGGGGAAGCCTGCCGGCACGAATGTGTCGGGTCGCTGGAAGGCCTTATTCCTGTCGCCGGATGGGAAAGACACGACGCTGCGGGTGGGTGAATTTGAGCAGAAGGGGGCGCGGGTGACGGGAACTTTCTTAGATGCGGGTGGGGATCTGCGCTATCTGGAAGGGGTGGTGACGGGCGACAGCCTGAAGCTGTCCTGTTTTGACGGGGGGCATGCCTATCTTTTCACCGCCCGTATCGTGGGTAATTCACAGCTGTCTGGAGGCCAGTTCTTCGCTGGCGCCAGTGGTTATGAATCCTGGACGGCGGATAAAGATGCCAGGGCACAATTACCCGATGAGTTTAGCATCACCAAATGGAATAAAGACGCAGGGCCGCTGAATTTTACCTTCCGGGATATCGATGGACAGCCGGTGTCGTTAAGTGACGCCCGTTTCAAGGGGAAGGTCGTTTTGATCCAGATCATGGGTTCCTGGTGTCCTAATTGTATGGATGAGACCCAGTTCCTGAGCGGTTTTTACAATGAATATAAGCCCAGGGGGGTGGAGATCATCGGGCTGGCTTATGAGCGCAGCACCGATTTCGCCCGGTCGCAGGGGAGTTTACGGAGTTTCCAGCAAAGATTCCACGTTCAATACCCGATGCTGATCACGGGGGTGAGTGTGGGGGACCCGCAGCGTACGGAGAAGACCTTGCCGCAGCTGGAGCGGATCAATAATTTTCCCACCACGATCTTTGTGGGTAAGAAAGGGTTGATCGAGCTGATCCATACCGGTTTCAGCGGACCTGGAACGGGAGCGCATTATGAGGAGCAGAAGAAGGAGTTCTACCAGACGGTGGACAGGTTGCTGGGGGAATAGGGGGCGTGATCCGATGGGTGACGATCGAGACCGGATGCCCGGGCGATCTGAGACGACGGGAGATGCTCCTATTTCCACAAAATTGTTCCTACGTATTTTGATTGTGCAATAAGTCCCATGTACCGGGAATCTTCGGTATTTTCACGGTTATCTCCCAGCACGAAGAGCTTATCGGCCGGTACGCGGAGCGGGCCGAAGTTGTCACGGTTCCAATTCTTTTTATATAGCTGGTAGATCGCCTCATCCCGCACTCCGGGGGGCAGAATATATCTCACGCAGGGCAGCTGAAAACGTTGTACGTATTTAACATCCAGGGGGGCATAGATAGTTCCGGAATAGGGTGGAATGGTATAGGCAAGTTGCCGGTCGTAGATGATGCCGAAGGTATCTTTCTGATCGATCTTATACATATGTGTCAGGGGCAGGCGCGTATCTTCATTCTTCCCATTTACGTACAGGATACCGGCTTTGATCTCGACGGTATCTCCGGGAAGGCCGCAAAGGCGATGGGTCCGGATGGTACGGCCTTCTTCAGGGGTTATCGTCCGGTAGCAGAGGTATTTAAACCGTTTGGGCTTTAGCAGGTTGGTGGTAAAAAAGAAACGACCGGGCCTGAGTGTCGGGAGATTGGCGGTGTTGGTCACCGAGAAAAACTGGAGGGCAAGGGTAATTCTCCCAATAATCCACAGGAGGATTACAAGGCAGGCTACCAGACAGGCAATAATAAGGGGTCTCAAGGTTATAGGGTATAGAGGTATTTAGGGTGCTGCCAAATTATAGAAGTTTAGCAGAACTTCAAAAGGGTAATTGAAATTAAATCCTGGGGGTGGCCGGGTAAGGGGCCGGGTGGAGCCGGGTGGATAGGTGGGCTGCGGGTAAGGGGCAAATGTGGAAAGTGATGGAATATCTCCGGTAGTTTTTTCTGTAAATTGCACCCCATGCAAGAATATCTGGATCTACTGCAGCATATCCTCGAAAAAGGGGCGTCGAAGACGGATCGGACCGGTACGGGTACGCTTAGTTGTTTTGGCTACCAGATGCGGTATGATCTGGCGAAGGGGTTTCCGCTGGTGACTACTAAGAAGCTGCATCTGAAGAGCATTGTGTATGAGTTGCTCTGGTTTCTGCGGGGCGATACGAATATAAAGTACCTGAAGGATCATGGGGTCCGCATCTGGGATGAATGGGCGGATGCGAATGGCGATCTGGGGCCGGTCTATGGGAAGCAGTGGCGTAGCTGGGAAGGTGCGGATGGGAAGGTGGTGGACCAGATCACCCAGGTGATCGACCAGATCAAAAAGACGCCGGACAGCCGTCGTTTGCTTGTGAGCGCCTGGAATGTAGCGGACCTTCCGGAGATGGCGCTGATGCCTTGTCATATTGTTTTTCAGTTCTATGTGGCTCCTCCGGCTCCCGGAGAAAGTAAGGGAAGGCTGAGCTGCCAGCTGTACCAGCGCAGCGCCGATTCTTTCCTGGGAGTGCCTTTCAATATTGCTTCTTATGCGTTGCTGACGTTGATGATCGCGCAGGTATGCGGGTTGGAGCCGGGCGAGTTCATTCATACATTCGGCGACGTGCATCTTTATAATAACCATCTGGAGCAGGCCCGGCTGCAATTGACGCGGACGCCTTATCCTTTGCCTGTCATGAAGCTCAATCCGGCGGTGAAGGACATTTTCGGATTTCAGTTTGAGGATTTTACCCTGGAGAATTACCAGAGCCATCCGGCCATCAAGGCGCCTGTGGCGGTGTGAGCCGATGACGGGGCGACCGGGGGAGGCCCGACCGACCGAGTGATGGGCTAAAACCTGGATGACCGGGAGGCCCGATGCCGGGAGATAGATGATCAAGCCACAGGGGGGCATAAATATTCATTAGATCCATTATGATAATAAGTTTAATCGCCGCCGCCAGCACCAATAATGTGATCGGTAAGGACAATCAGCTTCTCTGGAATCTGCCGAATGATATGAAGTTTTTCAAGAATATGACATGGGGCATGCCGGTAGTCATGGGGCGGAAGACCTATGAGGCGTTGGCGGGGCAGCCTTTGCCGGGGCGATTTAACTTCGTGATTACCCGCAACAGGGATTGGGATCCGCACCATGCAAAAGTGGTGGTGGTAGATTCTTTGGCCGCCGCCATCAGGGCGGCGGGGGATACCGACTGTAAAGAGACGTTTGTGATCGGTGGGGGCCAGATTTATTCGGAAGCCATGGCTATTGCCGATAGAATATATATGACCCGGGTACATACGACGGTCGAAGGGGACGCTTGGTTTCCCGTTATCGATGAAACGGTGTGGAAACTGACCAGTAACCTGGACTTTCCGGTCGATGAAAAGCATGCGTATGCGTATAGCTTCCAGGTTTGGGAGCGAGTACCCCCAACCCCCTAAAGGGGGAATTAATACTCCGGAAGATCTATGAAAGAAAAAATGAAAGTAACCCACCAAAACGGAGGGGGTAAATACTCTTCCTTACAGCTTGCTCAAAAGTACGTACAGTACTACCTGACCGCTTCCAACAGAAGGGGACATGGTATCCACTCTCCCTTTGTTTTCGATCTCGTAAAAAATGTATTGAATGACTCGCGGAATTTTTCTGAATATGCTGCTATTGAAAGAATGCGGCAGCAACTAAAGGGAGATGACGCCATCCTATCTATCGAGGATATGGGCGCTGGTTCTGCTTTGAAGGCGACGAGCCAGCGTCGTATTGCGGATATTGCCCGCCATGCGGCCAAATCCAAAAAACTCGGGCAGCTGCTCTTTCGCATAGCCCGGTATTACCGGTCGGGTACGATCCTGGAGCTGGGGACTTCGCTGGGTTTGTCCACTGCCTATCTGGCTGCGGGTGCGGCGGCGGGGAATGAGAGAATGGGTGCGAAGGTGTTCACGATCGAGGGGGCGCCTGCCGTGGGGGCGGTGGCGGAGAGAAATTTTCGTTCCCTGGGATTGGGAAATATAGATCTTACGATCGGGAATTTTGATGCTGTGCTGGGGGATACGCTGGACAGGGCGGGCAGGATCGACCTGGCTTTTGTGGATGGCAATCACCGGCTGGAGCCGACGCTTCGTTATTTTGATGCGCTGTACGGGCGTCTGTCTTCGTCTTCGGTACTGATCTTTGACGATATTCACTGGAGCCGCGAAATGGAAGAGGCCTGGGAGTCGATCAAAAAGGACAACCGGGTATACCTGACCGTCGATCTTTTCTTTATAGGGCTTGTTTTTTTTCGGGATACATTCAAGGTAAAACAGGATTTTATCATTCGTTTTTAAGTGGTGGGCTGCGTCGGAATTTTTTTCTAAAAGGCATAGGGGTAAAGAACGTGTAGGTTGTCTTATACTGGTATAGTATGGATCAATCTTCTTTGGGCAATGGCAGCAACCTGGCGGCCAATCCGGTTACGAATATTGTGGGCGGGGCGCTGGGGTATTTCAGCGCGCATACGTCGCAGACAAGATCTATCATCGTAAAGTAGTAGTTTTGTCGTTTATTCATCAACCAATAAAGCCAGTGGATTCGTTGTTACCGAAAGACTTTATTGCCTCCCTGGAAGGGATCGAAGGGTATGATGCCGCGGCCTTTGAAAGGGTGCATGCGGATAGAAAGCCGGTGACTTCCATCCGGGTCAATCCGTTGAAGCCACCGGCCGGGGCGGCTGGGGCGGCGGGACTGGTAAGCCCGGGAGAGATGAGAGCGCCGGATGTTTTGGCTGGTGCGGCAGGCCCGGCAGTGCGGGAGCGGGTGCCGTGGTCTTCGTGGGGGTATTACCTGGGGGAGCGGCCTTCTTTTACGTTCGATCCTTTGTTTCATGCGGGCACTTATTATGTACAGGAGGCGTCCAGCATGTTCCTGGAGCAGGCATTGCGTCAGACGGCGGATCTTGCGCGGCCGCTGCGGGTATTGGACTTGTGTGCGGCCCCGGGGGGGAAGTCTACGCTGCTGCAATCGCTGTTATCTCCGGGCAGTTTGCTGGTGAGCAATGAGGTGATCAAGACGCGGGTGAATGTCCTGCAGGAGAATATGGTGAAATGGGGCGGCGCCAATGTGATCATTACGAGCAATGACCCGCGTGATTTTTCCCGGCTGGAAGATTATTTCGATGTGATCGTGGTCGATGCTCCCTGCAGCGGAAGCGGGCTTTTCCGGCGGGAGCCGGAGGCGATCGGGGAGTGGAGCGGGGCGAATGTGCAGCTTTGTCACCAGCGTCAGCAGCGGATCCTGGCGGATTGCTGGCCGGCGCTCAGGCAGGGCGGGGTGCTGATCTATTCGACCTGTAGCTATTCGAAGGAGGAGGATGAGGATATCCTGGATTGGATGATGGCGGAGCGGGAGGTTGTCAGCTGTCGGTTGGCCCTGGAAAAGGAATGGAATATTGTGGAGTCGAGGGGCCGGGGGGGTGGATATGGATACCGGTTCTATCCGGATAAGGTAAAAGGCGAGGGTTTTTTTATAAGCTGTATGCGGAAGGTGGATGGGGGTATATTCTCTTATCCCCGAAACAAAAAGCAGGTGCAGGGGAAGCTGTCGCGGCAGGAGGAGGAGCGGATGCGTCCCTGGGTTAAACAGGATCTTTTGTTCTTCCGGCATCATGAGGGGGTGTATGGGCTGCCCCGGGGTTTGGAGGGGGATCTGCCTTATCTCCAGTCTTTTTGCTATTTAAAAAAGGCGGGGGTGTTGATGGGGCAGCTGGCGGTGAAGGAATTTATACCGGAGCATGATCTTGCTTTAAGCACGCTGCTTCCTGAAGGGATACCTGCTATTGCGTTAACGAGGGAACAGGCGATCCAGTATCTTCGGAAGGAGGAGATACGGTTAGAGGGGGCGCACAGGGGTTGGGCGCTGGTGCAATATGAGGGGCAGAACCTGGGTTGGGTGAAGGTGTTACCCAACCGGGTCAATAACTATTATCCGAAGGAATGGCGGATCCTGAAAAGGGATTAATTAAAAAAAATCGCTAAAAATCTCCTTTTTTATTCACCCGTTTTCTGGTTTAGTTGTCTTATATACCAAAGGACAACAGACATGAAATCCGTAAGTCTCCGGGTCGGGCTTTGCCTGGTAGCCGGTCTCAGAATATTTGTAGCCACTGCACAGCAGAATATTGAATTGAGCAAGGCCCGTTTTTCTACGGGGGACCATTCGCAGTGGAAGGAGAGGAGTTTCAATGACACGGGATGGAAAACAATCCAAACGGGCATGACCTGGGAAGAGCAGGGGTATCCCGATTATGATGGATATGCCTGGTACCGGATCCATTTTAAGCTACCTTCTTCGTTGCGAAAAAATGCTCTTAAAAAAGACTCACTTCGTATTTACCTGGGAAAGATCGACGATGTCGATGAGACTTTCTTAAACGATCATAAAATCGGGCAGACGGGGGCCTTCCCTACGGATGCGGGTGGTTATTCCGGCGCTTATTATACGGAAAGGGAATATTATGTGCCGCTGTCGGGGAATCTCCTGCAATGGGATCAGGAAAACGTGCTGGCCATCAGGGTCTACGATGGCGGCGGAGGGGGAGGTATGTCCGGCAAAGCGGCTTATGTGAATATGGTCGATGTGATCGATGCGCTGCGCCTAACCTCTACTACCAAGCCAGGCAACCATACTTTTGTAACGCTGCAGAATAAGGGAAGCATTGCTATTAAAGGCAAGCTGCTGGTTCAGGTAAAAGATATTGAAACGGGCGGGATACTGAGGACGATCGAACAGCCTGTATCGTTGCCGGCTTTCCGGACAATGCAACGGGAGCTGGTATCTCCGGGGGAAAAGATCGTCGGGGTATCTTCGCGGTTCACCCAGGCCACCACGGGTAAGACCATCGGCTATACCATGGTGCTGCCTTATATTTTAACACCGCCGGCTCCTTTGAAACCGCGTATAAATGGTCCTATCGTATTCGGTGTCCGGGTTGGCAGTCCCCTTCTATTTCGCATACCTGCTACCGGGAAGAAACCGCTGCGTTATGAAGTGAAGGGGTTACCGGTGGGACTGCAGGTTGATGAGAGCACCGGTATTATTTCGGGCCGGCTGGATGGAGAAGGGGTTTATGTCTTGCGGCTGAGCGTCTCCAATAGCCTGGGTATGGATGAACGAAATCTTACTATCAAGGTTGGACAGGGGCTGGCGCTTACCCCTCCGATGGGTTGGAATAGCTGGAATTGCTGGGGAGTGAATGTCAGTGCGGAGAAGGTAGAATCTTCCGCGCAGGCGCTGATCGATAAAGGGCTGGTCGGGCATGGATGGGGGTATATGAATATCGACGACGGGTGGCAGTCGCCGCAACGGGCGGCGGATGGTAGGATCGTCGCCAATGAGAAGTTTCCGGATATGAAGGCGTTGGGGGACTGGCTGCATGTGCGGGGGCTGAAATTCGGCGTTTATTCGTCTCCGGGCCCCCTGACCTGCGGGCATTATACGGGTTCCTGGCAACATGAGGCGCAGGATGCCCGGTCCTATGCGGATTGGGGTGTAGACTATTTAAAATACGATTGGTGCAGCTATGGGGAGATTGCGGGCAATGACAGCTCTTTGGATGTGTATATAAAACCTTATCGTATTATGCAGCAGGGGCTGCAGGCGCAAAACCGGGACATTTATTATAGTCTCTGCCAGTATGGGATGAGGGATGTGTGGAAATGGGGGCCGTCGGTGGCTGGTAATAGCTGGCGTACGACGGGGGATATTACGGATACCTGGGAAAGTCTGTTCAGCACGGGTTTTGTCCAGGGGCAGGATAAGCTGTATCCCTATGCGCAGCCCGGGCATTGGAATGACCCCGATATGTTGATCGTGGGGCAGGTGGGCTGGGGTTCGAATCTGCATCCGACCCGGTTAACGCCGGATGAGCAGTATACTCATATCAGCTTGTGGTGTCTTCTTTCTGCGCCTTTGTTGATCGGGTGTGATCTGTCGAAGCTGGATGATTTTACGATCGGGCTTTTGACGAATGACGAAGTGCTGGCTATCGATCAGGATACGATGGGGAAGCAGGCGCGGCGGGTGGTTCAAGAAGCCGGATACCAGGTATGGGTGAAAGAGCTGGCGGATGGCAGCCGGGCTATCGGCATCTTTAATACCGGTGATGACTATAAAAATATAGTGGTAAAATGGAGCCAGCTTGCGTTATCCGGGGGGCAGAGGGTGAGGGACTTGTGGAGGCAGAAGGAATCGGGGCTTTCCAGGGATTCTTTTACTACGAAGGTGGCGCCCCATGGGGTAAGGCTGATCAGGGTAAAACCGATGAAGGAATGGCCGGTTCCGGTGATGGTGAGCTATGGCAGTCCCGATATTCGCTATAAGAAGAGTGAGGCTCCTGCTATCCGGGTCCCTGAGATGCAATGGACGGTTGCCGCCTGGAAGGGCGAGAAAGTGAGTACGCAGGTATTGTTATGGGGCAGCAAGGCCCTTGGCGGTGTCCGGCTGGTCCCGGGGGCCCTTCGAAGCAAGACCGGCGTTGTTTTGCCGGCTTCGCAGGTCTCTTATGGGTTTGTCCGATACGTAATGACGGATGGATTGAATAAGGAAGGCGGCGGCTGTGGAATAGGGCCGGCTGCGGGGTCGGATTCTTCCCTGGTGGCGGACGGTATCGATTTCAGGAGGGCGAAAGATGTGGCGCCTAATACAGTGCAGCCGATATGGGTGAGCCTGGAGGTGCCGCGGACGCTGCCTGCGGGAGTCTATTCAGGGACGCTGCAGGTGATTGGTCAGGGGGTGTCCCGCACCTTATCTTACCGGGTAGATGTAAAAGACCATTTGCTTCCGTCTCCGGATAAATGGACCTATCATATAGACCTCTGGCAGAACCCCTATGCGATAGCGCGGGTACATGGAACTGCGCTCTGGAGCAAGGAGCATTTCGCGGCCATGAAGCCGTATATGAAAATGCTGGCTGCGGCCGGGCAAAAGACGATCACGGTGAGCATGATCTACGATCCCTGGCGCGGGCAAACCTATGACATCTATGGGTCGATGATAAAATGGATAAAGAAGAGGGACAATAGCTGGGAATATGATTATACTGTCTTTGACAAGTGGGTGGGTTTTATGATGCAACAGGGGATCGGTTCCCTCATCAACTGCTATACGATGGTCCCCTGGAACAATAAATTTTATTATTACGACGAGGCTAACGGGAAGGATACCGTGCTTATAGCTGCGATAGGCTCTCCGGAATATATGGCCCATTGGCGGCCGATGCTGATCGATTTCAGGAACCACCTGAAGGCAAAGGGCTGGTTTGAGAAGACGGCTATTGCTATGGACGAGCGGGCTTTGGAAGACATGCAAAAGGTGATTGCGCTGGTGAAGGGGGTGGATACTGCGTTTAAGCTATCATTGGCCGGTAGCTATCACCCGGAGATTGAAAAGGATATCTACGATTATTCTATAGGCTCGGCCGATCATTTCGATTCTGTCACCCTGCAAAGGCGTATAGGGGAAGGGAGGCCGACGACCTATTATACCTGCTGCGTGGAAGGCCATCCCAATACGTTCACTTTTTCATCTCCGGCTGAGGCTGAATGGTTGGGATGGTATGCAGCTAACAAACATTACAATGGTTATCTGAGGTGGGCTTATAACAGCTGGCCCCGGCAGCCGCTGCAGGATTCCCGGTTCGGGACCTGGAGTGCAGGCGACACTTATTTCATTTATCCCGGGGCTGGTAGTTCGATACGGTTCGAACGGCTCCGGGAGGGTATCCAGGATTATGAAAAAATAAGACTGCTTAGGGCTTTTTTGATGAAGACGCACCAGGCGGCTGCGCTGGAAAAATTGCAGGCTTTGATCGGAGCGTTCGATATGGGGGCTTTGCGGTCGATGGATGCGGCGGACCAATTGCAGCGGGCGAGGGTGGTGTTGAATGAATTGAGCGGGAAATAATTGGACCCGTGTTTTTCCGAACCGCTGCATGCCTGATCGCAGCGGTTTTTTTATTGGATTCGATTTATCAAATTATTGTGCATCTTTGCCTTGAATCCGGTAAAAAAATAACGCTATGCGATCAAAGGCCCTTGTATTTTTGTTGATTAGCTCTTTTTTTGTAAAGTTGGCCCAATCTCAATCCAATGAACTTCTCATACAGGGTCAGACGGGTAATTTGTACCTGGAACATACGGTGGTAGCCAAAGAGAACTGGTACAGCATTGGAAGGCTCTATAATATAAGTCCCAAAGAGGTAGCTCCTTTTAACAAGCTGACGATGGCGCAGCCGCTGACTATTGGCCAGCAGCTGCAGATCCCGTTGACGGCTGCTAATTTTTCCCAGAATGGGGTAAAAGCTCCTGCGGAGACCCTGGTCCCTTTGTATCATGTCATCCAGGAAAAGGAATGGATGTACCGGATCAGTGTGAATCACAATAAGGTTCCGATCGCCAACCTGGAGAAATGGAATAATATCAATAAGGACCAGGTGAAAGCCGGGATGCATATGATTGTCGGATATTTGAAAGTGAAGACAGCATTGTCCGCGCTGGCGGCTGGCGGGGGCGGGGGTACGGTAGCTGCGGCTCCGGGTGTTTCGGGTGGGGGAGCGACTGGCGCTACTGCTACGACTGGGGCTGCTTCTACGACTGGGGCTGCTTCCAGGCCGAAGGCGATGGCTTCGGATGCCGGATCGAAGGCGGCTGCTCCTGTGGCCAGCAAACCTCCTGTGATCACTGCTACGGTGGCTCCTCCTGTTACGAAAGAGACTGCGGCGCCTGCGAAAGATGCTGCTACGACGGGAGCGACGATGAAGGAGACCATTGCTGTGACTGGCGCTTCGACCGGTGCGGCGGTTAAGGAAGAACCGAAGCCGGTAGAGCCCAAACCGGTGGTGCATACCAATCCGACTGCGGCGACTGCGGGCACTCCGGCGATCCACTTCAACGGGGGCTATTTTAAGAATGACTTTACGGATGGCGGCAAATCGACGACCGGGCCGGCTGGTATTTTTAAAAGCACCAGTGGCTGGCAGGACGGCAAGTATTATGCGCTGATGAATAATGTGCCGGTCGGTACGATCGTGAAGATCAATGTGCCTTCGACGGGTAAGAGTGTTTATGCCAAGATCCTGGGGCAATTGCCTGATATGAAAGAGAGCGGGGGATTGACGGTGCGTATCAGCAATGCAGCTGCCAGTGAGTTGGGAGAGGGGGAGGGGAAGTTTGCGGTTGAGGTGAGGTATTAAGTTATCAGGTTTTGCTCCAAATAGGATATTTATTATCAGTTACTGCTTGTCAGTCAATGGGTTCATCCTATTTATTTCCGAGTGTTCCGCCACGAACCCGATTTTTCTGCACTTTCTGTTGTTTAAAAAATCATCTTTATAGTGAAAAATGAGGTAAATTTGTGTGATATTTCACTTTGTGTTTGGGATTGCTAAAAAATGTAGTATTTTTGTGTGAGTGAAAAATTGGCAATGGCAACTAAAGAGGAAGTACAATCATTCTTACTGGAGTTTCACCAAAAGATGAAAATCTGGGAAATCAGATGTAAGGATGATCGGGAAAAAAATACGCAAGCCCTGTTGAGTTTAGATATAAACTCTATACAGAGAAAAAAAGTTATTGAAGAACTTTCAGTGGCCGATTATTCTGAAGGCCCTCTTCCGGACAGCTTAAATGCTAGTGCTCCCCTCTGGGTTTTTGGAAAAACTGTAAAGGGTATTATGGTTTATATTAAAATATCTATTGGCAAGCCAAACAGTCAAGTTAAATGCATTTCTTTTCATGAAGCTGAACATGAAATAAAATTGCCTTTTAACAGGAGATAGTGTTGCTGTTTAACATAAAATGGGGTGCCTTTTAATATGAAATGGAGGTGCCTTTAATATGAAATGGAAGTGCCTTTAATATGAAATGGGGTGCTTTTTAACGAGAATAAATTGCCTTTTAAATGAGGATTTAGTATGGAAAAAAATAAACCACAAGGAAACATTAAGCTCAAACGACAAATCAAGTCCTTTGAATTCAGAAAAGAGTCGTTTGATATTTTTTATCATAACTGGGTAGATCAGGATGACGATGAAGAATTTACCACGACAGAACTGGATGAACTGAATTTAGCTCAGGTACATAATCAATATAGAAACAAATATTGTATACCGTTTGTGGATGAGATTAGATCCACGCGTGAACAATATGGATTGAGTGCATCAAAGATGAGTGAGATATTGGGATTAGGGCCTAATGTGTACCGAAATTATGAAAATGGTGAAATTCCAAGCATTACAACAGGAAGGTTAATTCAGTTAGCCAAAGATCCTGAAGAGTTTAGAAAGTTGATTGCATTGAATCAAAATGAGCTTGAGCTGCATGAAATGGAAAGGATTAATAAGAAAGTTGAAAGTAAGTTAACATCATGGAATTTTATCGACAATAAACTAGATGAAAGGCTTTTTGGAACAAAGGAGCCTAATATTTACAATGGCTATCGGGTTCCGGATATTGATCGGATAGGAACAATCGTGAAATACTTTGCTCAAAAAACCGAACCGTTCAAAACCAAGATGAACAAATTACTTTTCTATGCTGATTTTCTTCATTATAGCCGAACCGGTTATAGTATCAGCGGGCTAACTTATATCGCGATTGCGCGCGGCCCGGTGCCAAAGAATTATGGAGGTATTTATGATAGATTATCTGAGTTTGGTTTTGTCAATATAGAGGAAGTCGAATTTGATGATTTTGGTGGTGAAAAATTTTTGAATCCTGATGGGGAGGCAAATATGGAGATTTTCACAGAGATTGAAAGAGAGTCAATTCAAGATGTTTGTGAAAGTTTAGGGAATTTAAAAACGAGTCAAATTGTTAATGCAAGCCATGATGAAGATGCCTGGAAAAAAAATATTGACGAACATAACAGAATAAGCTATGACTATGGGTTTATTTTGCGTCATATTGAGTAATAGCTATTCGGGTATTTGTTAAACGGAAAATTTATAACCCCGCAGAAAATCTTCGGTCTTCATTTTCTTTTTTCCTTCCAGCTGGAGTTCGGTTATCCGGATGTAGCCATCGGGGGCGGCGAATTTCAGGTAGGTCTTTTGGTCGGTGGCGTATTGGCCCGGTGGGATGGAGGGTGTTGTGCTTTCTTTTTCGGAGTGGTAGATTTTGAGGAGTTTGCCACCGAGATGGGTGAAGGCTGCGGGGAAGGGGGACAGTCCTCTGATGAGGTTGTAAATGTCAGAGAGGGGGGTATTCCAGTCTATTTTGCAGGTGTCGGTGAAGATTTTGGGGGCGTGACGGAGGGCGGGAATGCCTGCGGGCTGAGATGGATTTCCCTGGACGCTTGTAGGCTGAGATGAGGAGCCCTGCATGCCCGTGGGCTGGGACGGAGTTGTCTGGGCTCCCTGGGTCTGGTCCTGGGGTATTTCTTTCAATGTGCCTGCGGTGAGGCCTTCTACGGTTCTTACCAGCAAGCGGGCTCCGATCTCTTTCATCCGGTCATGGACTTCTCCGGCCGTCTCCTGTTCGCCGATGGGAAAGTTTTCTTGCAAGAGAATATTACCGGTGTCTATATCCTGCTGTAGTTTAAATGTGGTGACGCCTGTCTCTTTTTCTCCGTTGATCACTGCCCAGTTGATGGGGGCGGCGCCCCGGTACTGGGGCAGGAGGGAGCCGTGGAGGTTCACGGTGCCCATGGGGGGCATGTTCCAGACCAATTCCGGCAGCATGCGGAATGCTACGACGACCTGGAGGTCTGCCTGGAGAGCTTTGAGTTCTTCGAGGAAGAGCGGGTTCTTTAATTTCTCCGGTTGCAGGATGTTCAATTCTTTTTCGCGTGCATATTTTTTTACGGCGCTCTCGGTCAACTGCATACCGCGGCCTGCCGGTTTATCCGGTGCGGTGATCACTCCTACGATTGGATAGCCTGCCTGTACGAGGGCATCGAGGGAGGCCACGGCAAATTCCGGGGTGCCCATAAATACGATCCGGGGGCTGGTATGTTGAGAGGGCTGTTGATTTTCAGACATAATGATAAATCGAAGTTCAGTTGTTAATCTGCGTATAGCAAATATTTTTTCCGGATGGCCTTGAAACGGGTGAGGGCGGGCGTCCAGCTTTGGCGGATCTCTGCTTCGGTCCTGCCTTCTTTAATTTGTTGTTGCAGGAGATCGCTGCCGGCCAGCTTGTTGAAGAATTTGCCTTCTCCCGGGAAGAAATGCTCTTTATCGGGGAATAGACGGTAGGCATTTAGCAGCCATTTCAGGGACAGCCTGTTTCCTGTTTCTTTTTCCACTTCTATTGTGCTGAGATCATAGCCATAGCAGATCTGGTTCAAAAGAGGGGGATTTTTGGCGCCGCTCAAGCTGAGCGGGGTAAAGTGATAGAGGTCCTTGGGAAAGGAGGGGTTGCCGTATTGTTGAAAGGGTTTGTCCGTACCTCTGCCTAAGCTGATGGCTGTTCCTTCGAAGAAGCAGATGGAGGGATAAAGGTAAACGGATTGCATATTGGGCAGGTTGGGAGAGGGCTGTACCGGCAGCACATATTTGCTTTTATGCGTGTAGTTCCGGCAGGGGATGACGGTGAGGCGGAAGCTGCCCTGAGGGGTATGTTGCGTGCGCTGTTCGTTAGACTGAGTGAGTGGTGCAGTAGCGTTGGCGGCGTTATTCGGGGCGGCATGGGCGGTAGTGTCGAGCCATCGTTCGCCCACCAGCATGCGGCCGTATTCTCCGATCGTCATGCCATACACGACGGGTATGGGCTGCATACCGACAAAGGACTTGAATGTGGGATCGAGAATCGGTCCGTCTACATACGATCCGTTCGGATCCGGCCGGTCGAGGACGATCACGGGGCGGTGGTTGACGATGGCGGATTCGAGGTATTTCTGCAGGGAGGAAATGTAGGTGTAGAATCTGACCCCCACGTCCTGGATATCAAACAGCATGATATCTACGTCCCGGAGGTCGGCGGCGGAGGGCTGGTCCTTGCTGCCATAGAGGGAGATAATGGGTATGCCTGTTTTGGGGTCTGCCTGACTGTTGACGTGTTCTCCGGCGTCGGCGTCACCCCGAAAGCCGTGTTCGGGGGCGAATATTTTTATAATATGGATGCCTTTTTTTAGTAGGGTATCCACGAGATGGGTATTGCCTATGGTGGAGGTTTGGTTGGCGAAGACGGCTATGGTTTTGCCTTGGAGCAGGGGCAGGTAGAGGTCCATTTGGGCGGCGCCGGGGAGAATTGGTGCGGGAGGCATTTGCATAGGGGATGCAAGGACGGGCTGGTTGATTGATGTGGGGGAGGGCTGGCCGGAAAGCACTGCGCTGAGGAGCAGGAATACGCCGGAAATAATTGCGATTTTCATGTTTTTTTGGTTTACTTCGGACACCCTGCAAGATTGTTATAATCTTTCTATTATCCATGGCGCATTCTCCGATTATTTAACTTTTAATCTTAAATTCGCGGCATAATCCTCATTCAGGGAATTATCTAAAACAGAAGCTGAATTTATGCAACAAGTTAAAGCCGGTGATACTGTGAAAGTTCATTATCATGGTCGCCTTACGGATGGAACTACATTCGATTCTTCCGAAGGACGCACTCCCCTGGAATTTGAAGTTGGCAGTGGTATGGTGATCAAGGGATTTGATGATGGCTTATTGGGGATGACGGTAGGAGAAAAGAAGACGATCGAGATCCCTGTAGGAGATGCTTATGGTGAGAAGGACCCTCAGATGCTAATGGATTTTCCCATCGACCGTTTTCCTCCGGATATGAAGCCGGAAGCGGGTATGCGGTTGAATATGACCAATGGCAGCGGTCAGCAGATCCCTGTTGTTATCGTAGATGTAAAAGATGATAGCGTGATCCTGGATGCCAATCATCCATTGGCCGGAGAAGACCTGGTATTCGATCTGGAGCTGGAGAGATCGTAGGTGCTCCTTCCCGCATTATCATGCCTTAATATTTATCTTTCAGCATAACTATGTTCCTGCAAAGAATTACGTTTTCCCTAATTCTTTGCAGGAATTCATTTTGCTATGATCTGTTTGCCGGAATTGTATTTTCTTTCGAAGGCCCAGGCCAGGACCAGGATGGCTATAATGGACGCGGCCATGTTCAATACAGATCCTTCCAGTCCAAAATCACCCCCCGTCACTAGCAGGTCTCCCTTTGTTTCTGCTACCAGTAAAGAAGGAAAATCATGTCCACTGACCTTTAAACCCAATAAAGGCCCCTGGAAAAAGTTCCAGCTCAGGTGGAAGAAAAGGGAATACCAAAGATTTTTTGTATAGATATAATTGATTCCCAGCAACAGGCCGGCTAAAAAGAGATTGGCAAAAGCCAGGGAGTTCATGCCGGGATTGGTTATATGCAAGGCCGCGAACAGCACCGCGGAAATACCCAGGGCTATCCATTTGTTGGGGAAAGTGTCCAATAGATTATTAAGGATATAACCCCGGAATACCAGCTCTTCACTAAAGGCGATCAGCCCCATCAATCCAAGGGAGATAAATAACGATTGGGGATCCCAGTTGATATCGGTCCATTGCAGGTGTCCGCTGAGCAGTAGCAGCAGCGCGCTGATGCCCAATAAGGCCGGGCCCATAAAAAGGCCGGCAGCCGATTCCGCTCCATAGCCTGTCATCTCCCATCCCAGACTTGAAAAAGACTTTCTGTCGACGAATACCCGGAAGATCCAGACGCTGATGAGGGAAATAAGGCATTCCAGCAGGAGCACCAGCCAGAGGTAGCTGCCGGTGAGCTGGGACGCCAGGGTATGGATGGGGTCTGCCTGGAGGTCGTCTTTTTTCACACCCACTATGATCAGCACGGCCGGAACAGCGATCAGAATGGTGGTGAGGCAGAAGGCAATGCCAAACAACAGCACCCGAAGCCAACCTTGTTTTATCAACGGATTTTTTATAGCCTGATCAGACATAGTTTATTATATTGATTCGTAATTTACGAACATGTTTGACAACTATAAATTTACGGTAGCGGAAAGATTTATCCGTTATGTGCAAATCGACACGCAAAGCGACCCCGGATCCAGAAGTTATCCCTCTACGGAAAAGCAAAAAGACCTTAGCAGGCTCCTGGTGAAGGAGTTGCAGGAAATGGGCATTACCGATGCCGCGCTGGACGAATATGGCTATGTCTATGCCACGATCCCGGCCAATACGGACAAATCCGTTCCGGTCATTTGTTTTTGCTCGCATGTGGATACGGCTCCGGATTGCACTGGAAAGGGGGTTAAGCCGCTGGTCCACTCCAATTATGATGGCGGCGACCTTGTGCTGCCGGATGATCCGGCCCAGGTTATTTCTCCCAGGGAGCATCCCTATCTGCTGGAAAAGAAGGGGGAGGATATCATTACTGCTTCCGGAACTACCCTGCTGGGGGCCGACGATAAGGCGGGGGTGGCTGTAATCATGGATATGGCCCATTACCTGGTGTCGAATCCGTCCGTCAGGCATGGCAAGATCCGGATATTGTTTACGCCTGATGAGGAGATTGGAAGAGGGGTGGATAGGCTGGATCTGGAAAGGCTGGGGGCTGAGTTCGGTTATACGCTGGATGCGGGGGAGCGGGGTTCTTTTGAGGACGAGACTTTTTCCGCCGATGGGGTGAAGATCACTTTTCATGGAGTCAGTGCGCATCCCGGTTATGCGAAGGATAAGCTGGTCAATGCTATTAAGGCTGCGGCGGGTTTCCTGGATTTGCTGCCCAGGGATGGATGGTCGCCGGAGACGACGGAGGGGCGTTATGGTTTTGTTCATCCGGTGCGGATTTCGGGGTTGGCGGAACAGGTAGTGGTTGAGTTTATTGTCCGCGATTTTATCACGGCCCGGCTGGCGGCGTATGAGGAAAGTCTTCGGAATATCCTGGAGGAATCGCTGGCAGTATTTCCAGGTGTCCGGGCGGATTTCGAGGTCGTGGAGCAATATCGTAATATGAAAGAGGTGCTGGAGCATCATCCCCGGATATCGGATTATGCGGTGGAGGCCATGGAACGGGCCGGGGTAACGGTGCATAGGGGGAGTGCCCGGGGAGGAACGGATGGGTCGCGTCTTTCTTTTATGGGGCTGCCTTGTCCCAACCTTTTTACGGGGGAGATGGCTTTTCATGGCAAGCATGAATATGTAAGCATTCAGGATATGCAGAAGGCTGTGGAGACGATCGTGCATCTGGCCGGTATCTGGGAAGAGAACAGCTAAGCCTGAGACCTTTTGCGCAGAATGTCTTCTACGATGGTGATGGCGTGAATCCTTGAATTTTCTATGAACCAGATATGGGTGTTCATGCCTCCGCATACGACTCCTGCCAGGTATAGGTTCTTTACATTGGTCTCCATGGTAGCCGGATTGTAGAGAGGCTGTAGTTTGGCATCGTCGGATAATTGGATGCCTGCTTTGCGGAGGAAACCGAAATTGGGCTGATAGCCTGTCAGGGCGATCACATAGTCGTTGGGAAGGGTGATGGGGCCATCGGGGGTTTGTATATCGACTTCTCCTTCGCGTATGGCTAACAGGGAGGAATGGGTATAGGCTTTGATGCTGCCTTCTTTGATGCGGTTCTCGATATCGGGTTTGACCCAGTATTTGACCCGGCTGCCGATTCCTTCTCCCCGGATGACCATGGTGACTTCCGCTCCTTTACGCCAGGTTTCCAGCGCGGCGTCCACGGAGGAGTTGCTGGCTCCGACCACCACTACTTTCTGCATGGCATAGAAGTGCGGCTCTTTGTAGTAATGGGTGACTTTGGGAAGACATTCACCGGGGATGTCCAGCAGGACGGGGATGTCATAGAAGCCTGTCGCCAGGACGATATGTGTGGCTGAGTAGGTATTTTTAGCCGTGATGACTTCGAAGTTGATAGCCGGTGCAGATGGATGCGGGGCGGCGGATTTTGGATCGGGGGCCGGAACGGGCGACGGATGCGGGGCATACACCTGATGGATTTCTTTTACTTCTTCCTGCAGGTGGAGATTGAGCCGGCGGGAGACGGCGACCCGGCGATAGTATTCGAGCGCTTCGCTGCGAACGGGTTTGACATTATTGCTGACAAAGGGGATCTCTCCGATCTCTATGCGTTCCGAGGTGGAGAAGAACGTCATATTAGCCGGGTAATTATATAATGAATTCACCAGGCATCCTTTTTCCAGGATGAGGTAGGACAGGCCGGCTTTTTGGGCTTCCAGCCCACAGGCGATTCCGATAGGGCCTCCGCCTACGATGATCAGGTCGTAATGGGTAGTCATTTTTTGTTTCCAGGCTTTATTTCCAGCGGACAAAGGTACCATCAAAAATGTGTACATTCACCTCTAAATATTTATCGTATGGATTCCCTTTTACCTTTTTGGTGGGTTCTCGTGCTGATCGCTCTTGTATTCAGCGGACTGGTCACGGTCAATCAGGGGTTTATCAATGTCGTTACCATGTTCGGGAAATATCAGCGGATCCTGCGGCCGGGGCTGAATTTCAAGATCCCTGTCCTGGAGCAGGTGTTTAAGAAGATTTCGATACAGAACCGTTCCGTGGAACTGGAATTCCAGGCTGTGACGGCTGATCAGGCCAATGTTTATTTTAAGAGCATGCTGCTCTATGCTGTGCAGAATGCCGATGAAGAGACCATAAAAAGGGTGGCTTTCAAATTCATCAATGACCGCGATCTTATGCAGGCCCTTACCCGTACGATCGAGGGGAGCATCCGTGCTTTTGTGGCTACGAAGAAGCAGGCTGAGATCCTGGGGTTAAGAAAGGAGATCGTAGAGTTTGTAAAAGACCAGATTGACCATTCGCTGGAAGAGTGGGGGTATCACCTGCTCGATCTGCAGATCAACGATATCACTTTCGACAAAGCTATCATAGAATCCATGAGCAAGGTGGTAGCGAGCAATAATTTAAAAGCGGCGGCTGAGAATGAGGGTCAGGCCCTGCTGATCACCAAGACCAAGGCTGCAGAGGCGGAAGGGAATGCCATCAAGATATCGGCTCAAGCGGAGAGAGAAGCGGCCCGTCTCCGGGGGCAGGGGGTTGCGTTGTTCCGGGAAGAAGTGGCAAGGGGGATGAGCGAGGCTGCGGAACAGATGAAGCGGGCCAACCTGGATACGAATGTGATCCTGTTCAGTATGTGGACGGAGGCGATCAAGAATTTTGCGGAGGTTGGGAAAGGGAATATCATTTTCCTGGATGGAAGCAGTGAAGGTATGCAAAAGACCATGCAGCAGATACAGGCGCTTATGGTTAAGCAGGCGGGGCGGTAGGCTGCGATGGCTACGCCGGAGGCTTTGGCTCAATTTTAGCATTTCGTTAAAAATAGAAGGGGGCGCTAAGCGTTAATGACCTGAAATCATGCTAGTTTTACCATATTAAATAATTAAATAACATACTGGATGAGCTTATTTTTCCTGCAGGTTTTGATAGACTCGGCAAAGATCAAGGACAGTTTGGCAAAGGTGGCCATGTTAGCGGCCCAGCAAAAAGAGAATTTGTGGGATGTGTTGATCAAAGGGGGGCCGCTTATGATCCCTCTGGCAATTCTGCTGATCGTTGCCATTTTTGTCTTTATCGAACGGTATATAGCTATCAAGAAGGCTTCGAAATCGGATGATAATTTTATGAGCATTATCCGGGATCATATCGTGACCGGTAATATCACTGCCGCCCGGAGCCTGGCGAAAAATACGCCTACGGCCATTGCCCGTATGATCGATAAGGGACTTCAGCGGGTAGGCAAGCCCATCGAGGCCATCGAACGCAGCATGGAGAATATCGGTAAGCTGGAGCTGTATAAAATGGAAAAGAATACCTCGGTGCTTTCGGTGGTAGGGTATATAGCTCCTCTGTTCGGGTTTCTTGGGACGATCGCCGGTATGTTCCAGCTGTTCTACAATATCGCTTCCACGGGGGAGTATAGTATTTCTGCCATTGCGGGCGGGATCTATGTGAAAATGATCTCTTCTGCTTCCGGTCTGATCATCGGGATCATCGCCTATGTAGCGTATCGTTACCTAAACTCGCAGATCGATAAGTCGACCCATAAGATGGAGGCTGCCAGTGCGGAATTTATTGATATTTTACAGGAGCCGACCCGATAAACGAAAGGGGCCGGCGAATGGCGATAAACGAAAGGATCAGGACATTTAAACATTGTAAATGAATTTAAAAAGACGACATAGGGAAGAGGCTGAAGTGCATACGGGACCGCTGAACGATATCCTGTTCATCCTGTTGTTATTTTTTCTCATCGTATCCACGCTGGCCAATCCGAACGTGGTCAAACTTTCCCAGCCCAAGTCCAAGAGCGATACCAAGTCCAAGCAGACGGTGGTAGTCTCCATCGATGCCAATAAGCAATTTTATGTAGGCACGAACCGCGTGACCCTTGATGAGCTGAAAGCCAGGCTGCAGCCTTTTCTGGCAAAAGAGACGGATCAGCCTTCGATTGTGATCAATGCGGATAAGACGGTGCCTATCGATGATGTCGTAGCTGTCATGCGGGTGGCGCGGGAACTGGGCGCCCGTACGGTGCTGGCCGTCGACAAGACCGGAGTGCAATAAGGATGATCCTGCGGACGGATGTCCCGGAACTGACGCCTGGCCGGAGGATGTGGTCAAAATTCAAGATGGAGTCGCGCTGCAAAAACATTGACTGGTCCCCGGTCTTTATTGTAGGCAGGATGTTCGACGAACTGGTAGTCCAGGGTCGCCCAGAGGTTATTGAATAGTTTACACTCGTAAAAGACTTCCGCGATGTCCTCGCGTCCATAATGGGGGAGCTGTCCGTCCCCGATCATAAATCCATAACCGCCATTATTCAGGAAGTTGCGATGACCGCTGGAAAGGCCATTGGATAAAGCGGCGATACCGATATTATCGGCTGTTCTTTTCCAGCTTGCGCCTGAGATGCGTATGCCTCCGCTGATGGTATTGTCGATTTCGGCAAAGGCCCAGGTGGCGGTTTTGCCATCATTCCAGCCCAAGCGTAAAAAGGCATTTATGGCACTACTGAACTCCTGCTCGGCATTGATGCCAAAGCCTAATTTTTTACTCCCGTATTTTTTGCCGTAGAGAACATCCATGCTGGTGTCGGAGCCACTGAGCTTGGCGGCTATGACATCATTGTAATTGGGGGCTTTGTTGATATTGAGAAAGCTGAGCAGCCGTACGGTTCCTTTATGGCCATGGATGGAATATCTCTTCTCCAGTTCAAGGTTTTCGCTGTTGGTGTGGCCATAATTCCAGTCCAGCTCGGGGCCGTTGGCAAATTTGGGTTCCAGTGCTGTCGCCAGGCGGAGGGTCCAGCCGGGCCGGACATATTCTGCCGTAAATCCATAGGTATATCCCCGGGTATTGGCGGCATAGTCATAGGCTCCGTTATTCATCAGGGCCCAGTTCATAAAATCGGAACGGGGGTCATGGCTCACGTTGCTGTTATCGAAGAAGTCGCCCAGGGAGAATTTACCGGCGGAAAGGGTTAAGCGGGTCGTGGATACCCGCTCTTTGACCTGGTTCTTGCCGTCGCCGATCTCTTCAAAATGGTCTTTGTCCAGGAAAATATGCTGCCGTAAAAAGATGCGGGCGACATAGACGGTGGGTTCGGGGTCGCCGATGCGAAAGGTCTCTCCGTTTGGAAAACCGGCGATTCCCAGTGTCTTCCCGATGCCTTTGCCTCCGGCCATTTCCGGGTTGAAATACAATGCGGCTCCCTGCCAGAGCTTCCTGCCCAGGTAGAGGGTGGTCGTTACGGAGTAGGCGCGTTCGTGCCCGGCACTCAGGCTGTTTTGCCCGCTATAGGGGGAGCTGAAATTGGGGTGTCCCTGGAGGATGCCGGTGAATTGGAAGTGGTAGCTCCAGCCGGAATCCGTTAGCAGGGCATCGCTTTTCGGGGCCGGGGATGGATCGGGGGATTCCGTTTGCCAGGCTGGCGAAAGCCGGGCAGACGGTATTTGTACTGTTGAAGATTGCGAAGATGCAGTTTGCTGTGCAGACGTGCACAGACAGTTCATTGTAAAGCACAAGGGTAACAGGAAAAGTTGGTAGCGACGCATCATAAAATAAATAAAAGTTGCGCAAAACTAGCTTGCCTGCCCAAAACATTAAAATATTTTAATGTTACCTTGTTGCTTTTATCATCCGGTCCTTTCCCTGCATATCTTTTTTTAACGATACCGGGTGAAAACCGGCTTCCTCAAATTCCCGGACCACTTCTGCGCCCAGCCCTTCGTGTATTTCGGCAAAGATCTGCCCGCCGGGCAATAGTTTTTTCAGCCCGACATGAGCCAGGGCCCTGTAAAAGACCAGGGGATCCTGATCGGGTACGAAGAGGGCGAGGTGGGGTTCGAACCCGACGACATGGGGCGCCATGCTGTCTTTTTCCCGGACCGGGATATAGGGGGGATTGCTGACCAATACCTGTATGGGCGGCAGGGAGGCCCATGCGCTGCTATCGAGGAAATCAAGCTGGAGGAATTGAATATCGGCCTTATTCGAGGCGGCATTGTGTTGTGCGATGGCGAGCGCCGCTTCGCTGAGATCGCAGGCATAGACGGGGTTACCGGGTAACCGCCTTTTCAGGGCAATGGCGATGCAGCCGCTGCCTGTTCCTACGTCCAGGATAGATATTCCCCGGTGCGGGGCTTTGGAGACCGGGGCCTGGTCGGGAAATGGGAGGCTTCCCGCCTCTTCGGCCACCCAGTCCACCAGTTCTTCTGTCTCTGGTCTGGGAATGAGGACGGATTCGTCCACAAAGAATTTCAAACCGGCGAACCAGGCTTCCTGCAGCACATATTGTACCGGCCGGTGAGCTAGTAATTCCCGGGTATACCGGCGGAACATTTCCATTCCTTCCGCGGCGAGGGGCATGTTCTTATGAATGATGCGATCCAGCTTCTTCCAACCGGTGATCTTTTCCATGACCCAGTCTGTAATGGTGGCGGCCTCTCTATCCTCATAGAGTGTGCGTAATTGGGATACCATTTCCTGTTGGGCCTGTTGCAAGTTCATCCGTAAAATTAGAACCATTTAAGCGTATCCCTGCATCCTTCCGTCCTAATTTCTTACCTTTGTCCACTTGGACTCTCCGGAGATATACATGCAACGTTGCCTGGAACTGGCCCGGCTGGGGGCTGGCTATACTGCTCCCAACCCCATGGTCGGGGCTGTGCTGGTGCATGAGGGGCGGATTATCGGGGAGGGGTATCATGAACTATATGGAAAGGCGCATGCGGAGGTGAATTGCCTGGCCTCTGTAAGAGAGGAGGACATTCCTTTGATCTCCCGGTCTACGATCTATGTATCCCTGGAGCCCTGTGCGCATTATGGCAAGACGCCGCCTTGCGCCGATCTGATTATCGCAAAAAAGATCCCGCGGGTGGTAGTCGGCTGCCGGGATCCATTCCCGGAAGTGGATGGGAAGGGGATCGAAAAGTTGCGGGCTGCCGGCGTTGAGGTGGTAGTGGGGGTACAGGAAAAGGAGTGTAAGCTGCTGAATAAGCGATTTTTTACTTTTCATACGCGCCGCCGGCCTTATATTCTGTTGAAATGGGCGCAGAGCGCTAATGGGAAGATAGGGGGGGCGACGGCGGGTGATGCCGGGGCGGCGGGCGGTGGTTCGCGGGTGTTGATTTCCAATGAATATTCGAACCGGCTGGTGCATAAATGGCGCTCGGAAGAAGCGGCGATCCTGGTGGGGACGAATACGGCTTTGGCGGATGACCCGGCGCTTACGGTCAGATTATGGACGGGGCCGGATCCCATCCGGCTGGTCATCGATAGGGAGCTGCGTTTGCCTTCGTCCCTGCGGCTTTTTGACGGGACGGTGCGTACAATCGTTTTTAATACGGTGAAGCAGGAACAAAAAGGCAACCTGACGTATTACCGGCTGAGAGAAACCGGAGACAGGAGCGAAAGCCCGATCGGGGATAATAGGCTGATCGGGAAGAGCAGCCTGGTCCCTCAACTGGTGAACGCCCTATATGAACTAAAGATCCTGAGTGTGCTGGTGGAAGGAGGGGCGGCCCTGTTGCAGTCGTTTATCGACGAAGGGTATTGGGATGAGGCGAGGGTTATTACTAATAATGAGCTGGAGATAGCCGATGGCCTTGCTGCTCCGGTGTTGAAAAATGCGTCTGTTTTGCCGGCGGAAACGCTGCTATCCGATACGATACGAACTTACCACAATCCTTTATTCCTGTAAGAAAACCTTTTTCAGCAGTGCGGAAGCCCAAAGCGAGGTGCTAATGGGGGCACTTTGAAGAACCGACTGATCTGCCTTTCAGAGGGCGCAAAAATAATATATGGCTGAACAGGATTTTTATTACACGATCGAAAAGATGGCGACTGCGGAGTTGAAGGAAAGGGGCAGCAAGTTCATCGCCTATGCCTGTCCTCTAAAGAGCGTAGAGGAGTTCAAAGAGACGCTCAATGAAATTAAGAAGGAGCATCCCAAGGCGACGCATCATTGCTTTGCCTATCGCATAGGGCTGGATGGAAATACGCACCGGGTCAGCGATGACGGGGAGCCATCGGGTACGGCCGGACGGCCGATCCTGGGACAGATCGATAGCCGGGAGCTGGTCAATGCGCTGGTGGTGGTGGTCCGGTATTTCGGAGGGACTTTACTGGGGGTGCCTGGTCTGATCAATGCCTATAAGTCGGCGGCCGCTTTGGCATTGCAGATGACGCCGCTGGTGCAGAAACAGGTGGAAAAAGAGTTTGTCGTGCAGTTCGACTACACCCAGATCAATGATGTGATGACCCTGGTCAAGCAATATAATTGCCGGGTTATCCAACAGGAAATGCAACTTTTCTGTAATATGAAATTGGGGGTTCCCAAGAACAGGGTGGAGGAAGTGCGTTATAAGTTGCAGGAATTGCGGAATGTGGAAATCAGTTGAATCGCTCGCTGACGACCAGGTCTTTGCTGCCGGGAGTGTATTTATAAAATCCTTCTCCGCTCTTGATGCCCAGGTAACCGGCGGTGACCATATTGGTCAGCAGAGGGCAGGGGGCGTATTTAGGGTTGCCGAACCCATCGTGCAGCACTTTGAGGATGGAATGACAGGTGTCCAGGCCGATAAAATCGGCTAATTGCAGGGGCCCCATGGGATGGGCCATGCCCAGTTTCATTACGGTATCGATCTCCTGTACTCCCGCCACGCCTTCGAAGAGGCTGAAAATGGCTTCGTTGATCATCGGCATCAGGATCCGGTTGGCGATGAAGCCCGGATAATCATTTACGACACAGGGTATTTTCCCCAGTTGTCCGGCGATTTCGACCATTTGCCGGGTTACGGCTGTGTCGGTCGCATAGCCGTTGATGATCTCTATGAGCTTCATGACGGGAACGGGGTTCATGAAATGAAGGCCGATGACGGACTGGGGGCGTTTGGTGGCTGCTGCGATCCTGGTGATCGATATAGAGGAGGTATTGGAAGCGAGGATGCAGCCGGCAGGCGCCAGCTCATCGAGCTGACTGAATATTTTTAGTTTGAGGGCGGTATTCTCGGTGGCGGCTTCTATGACTAATTCCGCTTTGGCTACGCCGGCTCCAAGGTCGGTATGGGTAGTGATGGCGGACAGGGTGGTGTTTTTACCTTCTTCGGTGAGGAGGCCTTTGGTTATCTGCCGGTCCAGATTGCCGGAGATGGTTTGGAGGGCTTTGTCCAGCTGGGCGGCATTGGTATCCACGAGGTTGACGATAAATCCTTTCTGTGCGAAAACATGGGCGATACCATTGCCCATGGTGCCGGCTCCGATCACGGAAATGTTGTTCATATCGCTAAAATTATCGCTAAAATTTGGAACTGCTATCCCGGGGTTAATTATTATTCCGGAAATCACCCCGTTTCCAGGCCTGTATGAAGTCAGCCCAGGCGAGGGGGTTAAAGATATTCTGGGGAGGGGCCTGTCCCTGGTAATAATAACGGGTGGCCTGTTGCTTAAGGTAATAACTGGAGGCTTCCGCGGCGCTGGCGGGAAGGGATCGGATGAGGACCCTGCGTTTGGCGGCATCGGTATTCTGACGGGCTATTTCGATGTCATCGTCGGGCACAGGGGTGTTCACGAAATCCCGTTCGAACTGCTCGCGGGTGGGACGGGGCTTGATGATGGTGGCCGGCAGGTACTGGGCGTCCGTGATCATCAGCTGTATGATACTATACTGGTTGCCTTTAAAGGTATCTGGAACGTTGAGCAAATAGGTCTTGTAGCCCACACTGCTGAATTCGATCTGGTCACCCTTGAGCACAACGATGGAGAAGACCCCCTGATCATTGGAATAGGTGCCCTGATTGCGGCCTTTTACTACCACGCTTACTGCGGGAATGCCCTTTAAACTGTCGGCAGTCATGATGACACCATACAACTGGACCACGGAATCTTTTAGTTTGTCAAACTGTGCATTTGCTGCAAAAGGGCCGGACAACAGTAAGATATATAGTAGAAATTTTTTCATTCAGTTTCAAAATTAAACTTTAAACCGCAAATCGTAAACAAAGTAAGGTGACCAATGGTTAATTTTGTCTCAAATTAGAGTTTTTAACAAAATCTTGAACTGAACGGCGTTCAGTTCGCAGATGAGGCCAGGGGCCATGGCTGCCGAAATTAATAGTATTGCGGCAAAAAATTATATTTTCACAATTTTTTCGACGAAATTAACACGCATGACAACGGAAAAAGTTTTAGAGGCATTGAGCAATGTTCAGGAACCGGACCTTGGAAAGGATATCGTTACCCTGAATATGGTGAAGGATATAGAGATAGACGGGAATTATGTTGCCTTCACCGTTGTGCTGACTACACCGGCCTGTCCGATGAAGGATATGATCAAGAATGCCTGTGTCAATGCCATCCGCTTGCTGATCAATAAAGAAGCAACTGTTAACGTAAAGTTCACTTCCAATACCACGACTACAAGAAAGGAATCCCAGACTGTGCTGCCGAAGGTGAAAAATATCATCGCGGTGGTAAGCGGTAAGGGGGGAGTGGGTAAGAGTACGGTAGCCGCCAATTTTGCCCTGGCCCTGGCCAGGGGGGGCGCTTCCGTGGGGCTGATGGATGCCGATATCTATGGTCCCAGCGTACCGATCATGTTTGGTGTGCGGGGAGAACGTCCGATGATGATGGGGGGAGGGGAAGGCGGAAAAGGGCTGATTGTGCCTTTGGAGAAATACGGAATTAAATTAATGAGTATCGGGTTGCTGGTGGATGAAAAGAATGCCGTTGTATGGAGGGGCCCGATGGTCAGCAGCGCTGTCCGGCAGTTCGTCACCGATGTATTCTGGGATGAGCTGGATTATCTGGTGATCGATATGCCTCCCGGAACGGGGGATATTCATCTGACGCTGATGCAGACGGCTCCGGTAACGGGGGTGATCGTCGTTACGACTCCCCAGGATGTGGCGCTGGCGGATGCCAAAAAGGGTATTGCGATGTTTGGCCAGGCGCAGCTGAAAGTGCCTGTTATCGGGCTGGTGGAAAATATGAGCTATTTCACGCCCGCTGAATTACCTGACAATAAATATTACATCTTCGGGAAAGACGGGGGGAAGCGTTTGGCGGAAGAATATGATATTCCTTTTTTGGGACAGATACCGCTGGTACAGAGTATACGGGAAGGCGGAGATAATGGCGTTCCGGTCATGATGTCGGATGACGAAATCTCTAAGAAAGCTTTTTTGGATTTCGCCGGCAGTACGGTCCGGAGTATTGCGATGCTGAATGCGAATATACGGGTGGAGAAGGTGGCGGAAGTGGTGGCTTAGGCGGATGCGGGGGCTAGTTTTTTTCTGAAATAATCGGTAAGAAGGCGGACGATAAAGGATATGGAGAGTCCCAGCAGGATGCCTCCTACCAGGCCGCCGGCGGCGCCGGATCCGATGGCGGCAGTGTGGGAAAGATGAAGCCGGAAGATCCTGTTAACTAACAGCAGTGCGATGCTCCCTGCTGCTATTCCTCCCAGGCTGCAGACGATAACTAATAAGGTCTTGAATCCTGCGGAAAACGATCTTGTGTAGAGGCCGACGATCAGGGAAGCAGTGAGGATTCCTGCTGACACCAGGCCGAACAGGAAGAATAAAAGAAGGACTGCGGCGAAGGAGCCGACGATAACAGCGCCGATTACGACAGAAAAGAAGGTGATTGCCAGGACCAGCAGGAACATATTGAACTCATCATCCGGGGGAACGGGAGTATTCGGGGTGGAGGTGGCTGCGACGGAGGTGTCTTTGCGGGGAGCCTGGTCGGCAAAGACCCTGTCGGATGACAGGAAGAAAAAAATAGTAAGGAGTGTGAGGAGTAACCGGTTCATAAGAGCTGTTTTCAAAAATCGTAACTTAGCGGGATGTATATTCCCCGTCGTTACGAAGAGAAAGATAAAGAAAAGATCTATTCCTTCATAAAAGAGAATTCCTTTGGCATTCTGATCAGCGTCAAAGACGGCGTGCCCGCCGGCACGCATATCCCGTTGCTGCTGGAAAAGGACGGGGCGGGAAACGATATCCTGATGGGGCATATCTCCAAAGGCAATGAACAGAAGTTTGCGCTGACGGATGGGGTGAAGGTGCTGGCGATCTTTGCGGGGCCTCATGCCTATGTTTCTCCCCGCTGGTATACGCAGATGAATGTTCCCACCTGGAATTATATCTCGGTGCATGTATACGGTACGATCCGGATCGTGGAAGGGGAGGCGCTGAAAGCGGCCTTGTCCCGACTGGTCGATAATTACGAACAGTCTTTGCCGCACCCGGTGACGCTGGAGGAGATCCCTGAAAAGACATTCAATGATGATTTTCGCGGCATTATCGGTTTCGAGATTGTGATCGAAGAGATACAGGCTGCTTATAAGCTCAGCCAGAACCGCGATGCTATAAGCCATCAACAGGTCATCGACCAACTGGATAAGGGAGATGATGTGGCGAAAGGGGTGGCTGAGGAGATGAAGAAAAGTAATCCACATTCGGACAATCAAGCCAGATAATTAATTTCATCCAATTATTGTTTCTCATCTTTGTTTTTCTTCTTTAAAACGTATGTTTTTTTAATTTAATAAGTTGTTCACAATTGTGGAAACTTAGGTCGATTAAATTATTTATTGCAATAAATTAACTTGCTGTAGAATGATTACTTTAGAGCAGTTAACTGACACTTTTGGGGATAAGGGTAGTAGGCATTTTGAATACTTAAGGAACAAAAACAAGGGAGGGGTAAATAACTCAAAAGGTAACATCTTTGAGAATTTTTTTACAGTATATCAAATAGCTAAATCATTTAATAATAATGCAAATCCCAAAGACATCTTATTTTCTTCACAAGTAATTTGTTTTATTGATGATCTTGTAATAGAGGATAGGAATGATAACAAAGATTGGCATTATCAAATTAAAGACGTTGTTACTTTAGGTTGGAATACCGGAAAAAATCCTATAGAACAGGATTTCAGAAATCAACGGGAATTCTCAGTGAAATTGGGAATCGATCCTTACCTGACATTAGTGATTTCCAATAAAGAAGTTCATGATTCTCTAGTTGCAAATATGCCGGCAGAAATTGTGGATTTTGTTGAGGTGGTTCATTTTGAAACGGCATCCTCTTTAAATAATTTGATAAGAAAGAATTTTTTGATAAAAGATGAATTGATCAAAATGTGCGCTCTTGAAAATCCATCAGCTGATAAACTTGAAACATTAGGTGCTATTTTACTAGGTTCATGGGACTCAACGGATAAGAGAGCCGTTTCATTAGAGGAATTGTTAAATAAGAGTTATGCTCAAAACCCACATTTTATAAAAGGGTTGTCGACAAAAATTTCCGAGAAATTAAGTAGCGTTTTTAGGTCTGTAGAACGGTTCAAATATAAGGTTGAAAATGGTTTTTTAATTTGGGATTTCAATGGAACCGATAATGGGATCTTAGAGTATCGTATTGGAAGCATGGAATATGAGCAATGGGAAAATGATATTTTTAATGCAACCATTAAAACATTTGAAGATTTAGAACTCTTTTTAGTCTCATAATATGGGAAGAATTTTTGAAGATAGAAATGTGAACCAAGATATAGTCGATTTACTCGACAGGCTTACTAATAAAGAAACCGGAAGTAAAGAATACGCTAATGCAATGTATGCATTAGGTAAAGAGTTTGGTCGTCTTATTCTTGCCAAGGTGAGTTCTTATAAAACTATTGCTTTGGCGAGTACGGTTGAAGATGCGGATTCTTTAGGAAAAGGGATTATTGATGTATTAGAAGAAAATGGTAAAAAGGTGCTTTTGACTGTTTTTTGGAACAAGAGATTTAATCCTAACAAGGAAAATCAATTGTCTGTAGCTCCAATCATTAAAGAATTCCATGAAAAAAGAGAAATAGATGCACCTGTCCTGATCATAATAAAATCTATTATATCAAGCTCCTGTGTTGTGAGGACGAATCTTACCAAGTTGATTGAAGAATCAAACCCTGAGCAAATTCTGGTGGTAGCTCCCGTTTTATTGAAGGGCGCGATTGCCAATTTAGAAAGCGAGTTTGATGCTACTATTACTCAAAAATTCAACTATTTGTACTTTGCTGAAGATGATAAAAAGACACGAGATGGATTTGTCGACCCAGGTATTGGAGGAGATGTCTATAAAAGGCTAGGCTTTGAGGGACAAGATGCAAAAAATAAATTTATTCCAGCTATAGTAAAAGAAAGAAGGTTAAGATATTTGTAATATGACAAGAGCACAGTTAACGGGACAGATCCGGGAAAGGAAATCGTATCTCTGCGTGGGCCTGGATACGGATATCACGAAAATTCCTCCCCATCTTCTTTCTGCTCCCGATCCTCTTTTTGAATTCAACCGGCAGATCATCGACGCTACGAAGGATCATTGTGTCGCCTACAAGATCAATACCGCTTTTTATGAATCGGCCGGCGCCAGGGGATGGGAATCGATGGAAAGGGCGGTTAACTATATTCCTTCCACGCACCTGAAGATCGCCGATGCGAAGCGGGGAGATATCGGTAATACCGCCAGCCAGTATGCGAAAGCCTTCTTCGAGACGCTGGCCTTCGACGCGCTGACGGTGGCTCCCTATATGGGTGAGGACAGCGTGAAACCTTTCCTGGAATACAAGGACAAGTGGACGATCGTATTGGGGCTCACTTCTAACCCTGGAGCGCGTGATTTTGAATTACAGCCTGCCGGAGACGGTTATTTATATGAGAAGGTGCTGACGACGGTGTCTACCTGGGGTACTCCGGAGAATCTCATGTTCGTGATCGGCGCTACCAAACCGGAATGGTTCGACAGCATTCGCCGGCTGACGCCCGATCATTTTTACCTGGTGCCCGGCGTGGGATCGCAGGGGGGCAGCCTGGAGGAGATTTCCCGCAAGGCGATGAATAAAGATATTGGCCTGCTGGTGAATTCCAGCCGGGATATCATCTATGCGGGGAAAGGGGAGGGTTTTGCGGAGGCGGCCGGCGCTAAGGCGCGGGCGTATCGGGATGAGATGGAGAAATTTCTTTAGGCGGCGGGCGGCTGAAGCGCTGCGGACGTTGTGGCGGCGGGCGCCGGGACGTGGAAATCACCTTCACTTTTAGCGATCACCAGGGTCGCGACTCCATTGCCGATGATATTGGTGATGGCTCTTGCCTCGCTCATAAATTTATCCACTGCAAATAAGAATGCCAGTCCTTCTACGGGGATCTTCTGAATAGCCGTCAGGGTGGAAGCCAGTACGATAAAGCCGCTGCCGGTAACGCCGGCGGCGCCCTTGGAGGTCAGCATCAGGATCCCCAGGATAGAGATCATCTCGCCGATGCTGAGGGATACATTGTAAAGCTGTGCTAAGAAGATCGTGGCCATGGAGAGGTAGATGGAGGTCCCATCCAGGTTGAAGGAGTAACCGGTGGGAACTACCAGTCCCACGACGGGTTTGCTGCAACCCATTTGTTCCAGCTTGTTCATCAGGGAGGGCAGGGCTGCTTCGGAGGAAGAGGTACCCAGCACAATCAGCACTTCTTCTTTGATATTCTTCAGATAGGTGAGGATATTGAGCTTGTAATAGCGGAGGATCATCCCCAATACCACCAAAATAAATAAGGCCATGGTAAGGTACATGGTCCCCATAAGCTTGGCCAGGGGGATGAGTGTCCGGATCCCGAATTTGCCGATGGTGAAGGCCATGCCGCCAAAGGCGCCGATGGGGGCCAGGTACATGACATATTTAAGGAGACGGAAGACGAATTTGGTAAGGGGTTCCAGGAAGGAGAGGACTTTTTCCCGATGTTTGCTGAGGCTTACGATGATGCCAACGACGATGGCTGCCAGAAGTACCTGCAGGATCAGGTTGGAGCGGAAAAATTCCCACCAGTTTACACCGGAGGCTCCCCGTTGAACATAACCGGCCGCCGTTTTTTTGGCGACTTCCTGTACGGGCAGTCCTGTTTTGTCGATCCTGCCGGGTTTGACAAGAAGTGCCATCAAAATGCCGATGGCCAGGGAGAGGGTGGAGACCACTTCGAAGTAGAGAAGGGATTTGATCCCGATACGGCCTACTTTTTTCAGGTTGCTCATGCCGCTGATCCCCGATACGATGGTCAGGAAAACGATGGGGGGGATGAACCATTTGATCACGGTTATGAACCAGACTCCCAGCTTCTCTGTTTTGATGGCTTCGGCGGGATAGAAATAGCCGAGCAGGACGGCGGCTACCAGGGCCACCAGTACCAGAAAGGTGAGATTGGTGAAAAGACGGATCAGGAGAGGGCGTTGCTGCATGGAGCCCGCCGGTGAGCTGGAGGACATTAAGTTCATGGATCTCATTGAAATTGTTTCAATATAAGATAAAAGCGGTAGACATCTTCGAATGAATTGTAGAGGGGGGCGGGGGCTACCCGGATGACCCCGGGCTCGCGGTAATCCACGATGATGCCGGCTTCGGTCATTTTTTGATGAATCTCTTTACCTCTTACTGAAAAATAGAGGGATAGCTGGGCGCCTCTGCGTTGGGGCTCCATGGGGGTGATGATCTCGAAAGAGAGGTTACTTAGCTGCTGCAACAGGTACGCGAGGTAATCGGTCAATTCAAGGCTTTTGGCGCGGATCTTTTCCATGCCGGCTTCTTCGAACAGGGGAAGGGAGGCCTTGAGGGCGACCATATTGAAGACCTGGGCGGTGCTGAGGCTCCATCCGCCGGCATTGGGTTTGGGGATGAATCCTTTCTCCATTTTAAAGCGGGTGGCTTCGTCATTGCCCCACCATCCGCCCAGCCGCACCATCTCTTTGTTGCGGGCATATCTTTCGTGCAGATAGGCTCCGCCTACGGCTCCGGGACCGCCGTTAAGGTATTTGTAGGAGCACCATACGGCGAAGTCCACTTCCCAGTCATGCAGCCGTAAGGGAACGTTGCCTACGGCATGGGCCAGGTCGAATCCGGCGAAAGCGCCCGCCTGGTGGGTGGCTGCCGTTATCATCTGCATATCGAAGAGCTGGCCTGTATAATAGTTGATACCTCCCAGCAGGACGAGGGCGAGGGCGTCCTTGTTCTGTTCGATGGCGGTGAGGATATCTTCTTCCCGGATCGTCTTTTCTCCGCTGCGGGGGCTGATCTCTATAATGACGTCGTCGGGGTCGAATCCATGGATCCTTGCCTGGGTCTCCAGGGCGTATTGGTCGGAGGGGAAGGCGCCGGCTTCCATGATGATCTTATATCTTGTCGTATCCGGGTGGTAGAAGGAGAGGAGCAGCAGGTGAAGGTTGACGGTGAGAGCGTTCATGACCGTTACTTCATCTTCCAGGCAGCCGACGATCTTTGACAGGGGGCGCCTGAAATTATCGTGGTAGGTCAGCCAGGGGTTTTGGGCGTGCAGGTAACCGCCGATGGCCATTTCTTTCCAGTCATCGAGCTCTTGTTGGATGGCGGCCTGGGCGTCTTTGGGCTGCAGGCCCAGGGAGTTGCCGCAGAAATAGATGGCGTCGCGGGGGGCGGCGTCGCCGGATGATCCGTTGGCAGGATGGGGCGGGAAATGAAACCGTGAACGAAAGGATTGGAGGGGATCCTGCTGGTCTTTCTGCCGGGCAAACGCTATCGTAGATTCGAAGGTGGAGGGCATCTTGCGTGTTTTGACGCAAGATAATAAAAACATAGGGGGCGGGCTGACGCCCACCCCCTATGTTTTTAGATAGATGTTGAGTCTTTGCCGCCGCCGGTGGCGCTGTGGGTGAGGCGTACGGTTCCGAAGCTGCTCTTGATCTTTATTTTTGCGTTGCCGTCTCCGGCTTTGCCTCTGTAGTCTTTGTCGAAGTGGGGGCCATAGTCGTTATCGTCCTCTCTGCGTTCTCTTATGCTGAACTCGCTGTCATTCAGGAAGTGTCCGAAGCTGGTGTGGACATCGATATCCGCCGACAGGGCTTTGGTGACGATCATCCGGATGCCCGAATAGGATTCGGAGAGAGAGAGTTCTTTTATATTATCCGATACGCTGAACTGGACGTTGTGGGAGAATTCGCTGTTGATTCGTACGTTTCCGTTCACGGCGCCGATCCTGGATTCCTTATTGTATTTGAAGGATATTTTCCCGTTGCTGATCTCGTCGATGGCGACTTTGCCGAATTCCACGTCGATCTCATCCACGTTCTTTAGTTTCCCGGCGGTGAGGCTGCCGAATTTGCTGGTGAGGTTGACCAGTCCGTCGAAGTCGGGTACGGCGATCTTTCCGAAGCTATTTTCCAGCTGCAGGCGATTGCCGGCAGGCATGTGGATGACATAGTCGATATAAAAAGCGCGGTCTTCGTCATTGTTGTTCTTGTTGCGCCTGCCGTCTCCGCCATTGTGGATCTCTCCGACCTTGGTCTTGAAGGAAATGATATGGTCTTCGTGGATCTCTTTCACGTCGATCTCGTTCATGATATCCTGGGCTTTTTCTTCCGAGGAGGAATTGGCTACGATCTCGATGTCCACGGTGATCTCTTTTTTATCCCAGGTGGTGATCATGACGTTACCGAATGAGTTCTCTATTTCGAGCTTGTCGTCGGCGCTGACGTTATAGGATTTATTGATGGTTCTTTTCTTTCTTACTTCTTCATCTCCATTGGCGGCCAGGCTGAATACCGGGGCAGACAGGACGAGAAAAAGGGATATAGAACTAAGCAGTTTTATATGCTTTTTCATATGCTGTTTTTTTAGAATGATTGATTTGTTTGATAATATCCAATTGATGATTCAAGAGTCCCATCTGCAGCTGAAGATTCTGTAACATCGCTTCCAGGAGTTGTTCCCGGTTGGGGTTTTTGGGTAATTCCTTTTGTAAGGACTGATATACGCTATCCAGGTCATGTACGTCCGCGGCAAACTGCTTGTAGAGCAGCGGTTCGTCTTTTTCGATGGTTTTTAGTTCTTTGTGCTTTAGTTCCACCAGTCTGGCATAGTGATACATTTCTTCGTTTATATTGGCATCGGCGTCGCCAGAGGCCGTTGCATTGGCGGGCTCTTTGCTATCCCTGGACTCCGTAGCTGCCAGGGATTCCCGGGTGCCTCCTGATGAGGGGGACGTGTGGGGGGCGGCGGAAAGGGTGTCGGGGGCTGCTGGCTGCCGGCCCTGGTTTTGGGCTGGCGTGGCCGTCGGGTTCTGCCTCGCTGCCAGGACGGACTGGTTATCGTCTTTATGTTTGAAGAACCAGATGCTTCCGGCCATGACTAAAATGATCGCTGCCGCTGCGCTCCACCGGACGCTGTTGAGCCGGATGATCCCCTGGTCACTCTTTGACCGGGTATTGTCCGATGGATCGGTGTTCTTCGACGTGTTATCGACGGGCCGTTGTTTTCCGGGTTCGATCTGGAACCGGATATCTTCCCAGACTTGCTTGCCTGGCTCCTCGTCATCAAATTCTCCGCGATGGTCCCGGACGAATTGTTCTAGCCGGTTATTCATGATAATTCTCCTTGTTTTATAATCGTCAATAATTTTTGTTTGGCGCGCATGTACTGGGTCCGGACCGTAGCATGGGATACCCGCAGGATCTCCGCTATCTCTTCCTGGTCGTATCCTTCGAAAAGGTACAGGGTCAGTACGGTCCTGTAGCCATTGGGCAGGAGGCGGACCGCCTTCTTTATATCCTCGACCTTGAGCTGGATCTCTTTTTCATCCAGGGTCTCTTCTTCCGGTAAGTGGCCGATATTGGTCTTTTCTATATCGATCATGTCTATTTTCCGTTTGCGCAGCTGGTTGATCGACTTATTGATGACGATCTTCTTCAGCCAGGCCCCGAAGGTCGATTTGTAATGAAAATCCTCCAAAGATCTAAATGCGTCGGTGAATGCTTCCTGCAATACGTCTTCCGCGTCTCCGGTATGGTTGACGATGCGCAGGCTGGTGTTGTACATAGCCTTGGAATATTTATGGTACAGCTCTGCGAAACCACGGGAGTCCCCTCGTTTGCATCGCTCGACCAATTCATCGTGTAGTATTGGTTCTGTTAGTTCCAATTCAGCTATTTTAGCATTCATTTGTTCCTGATCTTAATGTCTCTGGCGCCTCTTTACCCTTTTCACTATTAAATACACCGACTCTTTCCGCATGTTGCACGGGGGGCGGGAAAAGATCCATAAAAGCGGATTTTTGAGCTAAACAGGTGCGTGTATGAGCGTCTTTTGCTTACATTCGCAAGACATTTTTAAAACGATTGTCATGGCTCCAGCTTTTCAAACAGACCTTTTTCAGAGTCCGGATTACTTTCAATTGGACGAATTGCTGACAGATGAGCATAAATTGATCCGGGAATCGGTACGAAACTATGTAAAAAAGGAGATTTCTCCTATTATAGAGGAGTGTGCGCAAAAGGCGGAGTTCCCGCAGCAAATCGTCCGGCAGCTGGGGGAATTGGGTTGTTTTGGCCCTACGGTTCCGGAGGAATATGGCGGGGGCGGGTTGGATTATATCAGTTATGGGCTGATGATGCAGGAATTGGAAAGGGGGGACAGCGGGGTGCGATCCACGGCCTCGGTGCAGGGGTCGCTGGTGATGTTCCCCATCTATGAATATGGCAGTGAAGCGCAGCGAAAGAAATACCTGCCCAAGCTGGCCAGCGGGGAATGGCTGGGATGTTTTGGGTTGACGGAGCCCAACCATGGCAGCGATCCGAGCGGTATGCTGAGCAATATTAAAGATGCGGGGGACCATGTGGTTCTGAACGGGAGTAAGATGTGGATCAGTAACGCTCCTTTTTCGCAGGTTGCGGTGGTCTGGGCAAAGGATGAGCAGGGGGATGTAAGGGGTATGATACTCGAAAGGGGTATGGAGGGTTTCACCACCCCCACCACCCACAATAAATGGAGTCTCCGGGCTTCTGCGACAGGGGAGCTGGTATTCGATCATGTGAAAGTGCCCAAAGAGAATATACTTCCCAATATCAAGGGGCTGAAGGGGCCGTTGAGCTGTCTGACGAAGGCGCGGTATGGAATTGCCTGGGGGACGGTGGGGGCGGCCATGGATTGTTATGACACGGCGCTGCGCTATAGCAAGGAGCGGGTACAGTTTGACCGTCCGATCGGCGGATTCCAGCTACAGCAGAAGAAGCTGGCTGAAATGATCACGGAGATCACCAAGGCGCAGCTGCTGAACTGGCGGCTGGGTGTATTGATGAGCGCGGGAAAGGCTACGCCGGGGCAGGTATCGATGGCCAAAAGGAATGGTTGTGAGATTGCGGCGCAGATTGCCCGGGATGCCCGGCAGATGTTAGGCGGCATGGGGATCACCGGTGAGTATCCGATCATGCGGCATATGATGAATATCGAAAGTGTTATTACCTATGAAGGTACGCACGACGTACATTTGCTGATCACGGGCATGGATGTTACGGGACTGAATGCGTTTAAATAGAGGGTATGAAAATTTTTCTGATTGGTTTTATGGGTTCGGGCAAGACGCACTGGGGCAGATTGCTTTCGGCGAAGCTGCGGCTGTCTTTCAGCGATCTGGATACGGTGATCGTGGAAAAGGAGAAGCGAACGGTGTCGGAGCTTTTTTCGGAGAAGGGGGAGGAGTATTTCCGCACCCGGGAAAAAGAGGTGCTGGAGGAGATAATAGGTTCTCAGGAAAGCTTTATCTTATCCTGTGGCGGGGGGACGCCTTGTTTCTTCAACAATATCGAGCTGATGAAGAAGAGCGGGAAGGTGATCTGGCTGAATACGGCGATCGATGTGTTGCAGGAGCGCCTGCTGAAGGAGCGGATGAGCCGTCCGCTGATCCGGGACATCGGGGATGACGAGTTACGGCGTTATATCGCCCGGAAGCTGAGTGAGCGGAAGATGTATTATGAGCAGGCGGATGTGATGGTGAATGAGGAGAGTGTGTCTATGGAGCAGCTGATCCCTTTGTTATTCGAAGAGGAGAAGGAGCGGGACCGGATGCGGGACGATGATTTGTGACGCGACTGGTGACGGGATTGGTGGATGATGAGACGACCGGGTAGCCGGATGATGGTTGGGGAAATTTACGAAACTTTCAGACGAATATGAACAGGAGTTTTATTTCCATTGCTGCTTTGCTGGGAGCCTTATCGGTGGCGCTGGGCGCCTTTGCCGCTCATAAGTTGCGCCAGATCGTGCCGCCGGATGCCGTGGCGGTGTTCGAGACGGGGGTACGGTATCAATTTTATCATGTTTTTGCCTTGCTGCTGGTCGCCTTGCTGACGGATAAATTTCCGAATAAGTGGATGAATTGGGCGGGCAATTGTTTTATAGCCGGGATCATTTTATTCTCGGGTTCCTTATATATGCTCACGGCGCTGAAGATCGCGGAAAATGATCACCTGAACTATATCGGGGCGGTGACGCCGGTTGGCGGACTGTTCTTTATTGCCGGATGGATCTTTTTGTGGGTAGGCGTGAGCGGCCCACGGGGCCGCCCCCCGAAGGGGCGACATTAGACCCGAATGCTGAACGGTTCATCCGTTCGGCATTCGCTGGAAAGCTGACCGCAGGGTCACGCCCTAGAGTACCAACCCAAAAATGGTGCGGGTGCCTTCGTGGTTGCAGATGTCGAATTCGCCGTTGATGGAGGCCATTCTTTTCTTCATGTTGTTGAGGCCGTTGCCGAATTTCCGCAGTTTTTCCATATTGATGCCGACGCCATCGTCCTGGATCTCGATGATCAGTTTGTCGCCCACGGTGACGTTGATCTTGACGACGGAGCTCTGCGAGTGTTTGAGCACGTTGTTCAGGGATTCTTTCACGGCGAGGAACATATTCCTTCTTTTTTCGCCGCTGATCTCCCGGGGTGTGATGGAGGCGGGCATGCTGAAATAGCAGTCGATGGAGGTGCTCTCGAAAAATTCCACGGCATAGGACCGGATATAGGCCACGAGGTTCTCCACGGAGTCGTTGGAGCTGGTCATGGTCCAGATGATGGTATTCATCTTGTTGAGCAGCTCGTTGGCGGAATGGGAGATCTTTTCTATTTCCGGGAGGGTCTGCTCCTTCATTTTGCTTTTTACGATCTCGCTCATCAGGCGGATGGCGGTGACGCCGGATCCCAGCTCGTCGTGCATATCGGCGGAGATGCGGTTGCGTTCGTCCTGGGTGGCGGCCAGTACGGCGACCTGTTTTTCCAGTTCCTTGCGTTCGGTTTCCAGCTTGAGCTTCTCTTCTTTCTGGACGGAGATGATGAGTTCGCGTTTATTCTTATAGGTGAGGGCGAAGAGGAAGAATAAGAGTTCGATGGTGATGCCGACCTCGTAGTGGAACAGGGCCAGGTTGAGGACGGAGACTCCTTTTACGATCTTGAAGTTGGTCGAGATCATGACCTGCGAGATGATGGCCAGCAGGCAGAGGGAGATATTGCCGCAAACGATATAGTTCATCAGCTGGTTGCGGAATTGCAGGCCTTTGATGATGAAGATGACGAGGATGACCATCAGCAGGATCTTGGTGCTGTCCTCGATAAAGTTGGCGATGAGGAAGTTGGAGGACCTGAAAAAGAATAGGATGTACAGGATGGTCAGGGTGGTGATGCCGACCGCACCCCAGAAGAGGTAGCGGTCGAGGCCGGGGTAATTCTTTTTTGTTTCCAGGAATTTCCGGTGAAAAAGAACATAACAGAGGTTACCCAGGCAGAATATGATATTGTCAAAGAAACTTTCGAAAAAAAAGTTGAAGGAGGTGGTGCTGTTGTGGAGGGTGGATTTCAGAAAGAGCAGGGTACTGGTACAGACGGCGTAGCCTACGTAGTAAAGGAAGTGGGGTTTGCCGGTCTGGAGGTATTCGCTGATCGAGTAGAAGATCATCATGAGCATGATGCCTGCGAAGAGGTTGGTGATGATGTCGATGCTCGTTTTGTTTTTATGGTTGACGATGATGCCTTGCCGGATAAGGCTATCGCGGGTGAGGGTGGGGTTGATGGAGTTGGTCGGCGACTTGATAAAGGTCAGGGCCACGAAGAAGGTGCCGGTTTCGTGGGGGGAGAGGCTTATTTTGCGATAGCCGAGGCTGTCGGGGTCGTCGGGCAGGATGTTGGGAAGGTTGTCGACGAGGCTGGCGGACTGGCTGATTGGTTGGGTTGCGGACTGGGTAGTTCCCTGGCTGATTGGTTGGGAACCGGACTGGCCTGCGGCGAGGTTGTCGGCGACCTTATTATTTAATTTATAGAGCTGGATAGAGTCATAGTAAAAACCGGGGCAGAGGAAGACGTTCTCTTCCTGATCGCTGCTATTGGTGAGCGTGAATTTCAGGATGGCTTTTTTGTTGACGAGGGGAGCGGGGATGAAGTGCTCGAATTTTTTGGTTCCCCTGGAATAGGGGAGAAAGGGCAGCTGTCCGGCCGGGATTGTTTTTGTGGGGGAAAAGTACAGCAGGGTGCCTGCGGACAGATCGTCGAGGATACCTGTCCTGGCCAGGTCGGCGGCCGGCGGTTCCTGAAGGGATTGGGCTCGTGTGTATTGCCCGGCCAGCAGGATCAGCAGTCCTGCCAGTAATATCCTGGTGTAGATGAATGAGTTAGATTGGGCTTGCCCGTACATGGGAGGCTATTGGCGATTTTTTTAAAGGTAAAGTAAATTAACTTATGTGGCTAAATTTTGAAAAGCGAAATTCCGCCACATCCCTATCTTTGTGCACATGGCAAACCGACTGAAGTCAAAGAAGAGCCAGCCACCTGCATCCGATAAGTCCGATAAGCTGAGACCTGAAAAGGAATCACAGGTTACTGTCAAACAGATCGTCAAAGATGAACGGACCCATAAGATCACGGGGGCCGTTCTGCTATTGCTGGCCATCTTTCTTTTTATCGCATTCACCTCCTACCTGTTTACCTGGAAGGAAGACCAGGACAAGGTGTTCCACGGGGCCTCTATCCTGTTGCCTTCTTCTGCCGTAAAAGTAACCAATTTGCTGGGTAATCTGGGGGCTCTCATTGCGCACCAGTTTTTCTACAATGGGTTCGGGCTGGCGTCCTATCTTTTCTGCTCGATCTTCTTTATAGTGGGGGTGAATTTACTGTTCGCAAGGAGAGTTTTTTCGATTGGGCGTAACCTGCGGTATGTAATAACGGGGTTGCTGTTCTTTTCCGTCGCATTGGCTTTTGTTACCAGGGGGAGGGGATTTCCCTGGGGCGGCGCTGTGGGGGATATGATCAGCGACCGGCTTACGATGTGGCTGGGCTGGGTGGGAACGGCAGCTTTGCTGCTGGTGGCCGGGCTGGCATATTTTATATGGCGCTTCAACCCCGTCTTTAAGATGCCCTCGTTACCGGTCAGGGACAAGGGGCTGTCACCGGTGGAGGTAGATGCGGAAGGCGAGACGGCGGGGAAAGTGAATAAGGGCAAAGCCGATGCTGCGAAAGGCGATGCGGGTAAAGCGAAAGAGGGGGCAGGGGCTAAGTTATTTGTGGACGAGGGGTTCAGCAATATGAAGGGCAATGGCAATGTGCTGAAAGACGACGGGGGTGTCGTGGTGCTTGGCCCGCATGAAGAGGAGGAAGATGAATCCGGGATCGATTTTACCATTATAGAGAGAGAGGAAGAGCCGCCGTTCGAGGTAGAGGAGGAGGAAGCTCCTGTCCGGCCTGTTAAAGGGAAGGGCAAGGAGGGCGTCGCGATAGTCGCGGAAGAAATACCGCTTATCACGATCCCTCCTATCGAACAGAAGGTAGGGGGGCCGGAGCTGGAGCTGGAGATCAAATCGGTGCCGGATCCGGCGGAAGAACTGGCTACAGCCGGCGGCGACCTGACAGGAGAAGGGGATGGGGTGCAGCTGCCGTTACCGGATTATGAGCCTACGCTGGACCTCCGGGACTATAAATATCCTCCCCTGGACCTGCTGGAAGCGCATGGCAGCGAGAAGATCGTACAGGATGCGGGGGAGCTGGAAGCGAATAAGAACCAGATCATCAATACGCTGAAGAATTATGATATCGCGATCCAGAAGATCAGCGCTACGGTAGGTCCTACGGTTACGCTGTATGAGATCGTGCCGGCGGCGGGGGTCCGGATCTCGCGGATCAAGAACCTGGAAGATGATATTGCGTTGAGCCTGGCGGCGTTGGGGATCCGTATCATCGCTCCGATTCCGGGGAAGGGTACGATCGGGATCGAGGTGCCCAATGTAAAAAAGACGATCGTGAGCATGCGTTCGCTGATTGGCTCCGAAAAATTCCAGCACAACAATTTCAGTTTGCCGATTGCGATCGGGAAGAAGATCGATAATGAGAATTTCATCGTGGACCTGGCGTCGATGCCGCACTTGCTGATGGCGGGGGCTACGGGTCAGGGGAAGTCCGTGGGGTTGAATGCGATCCTGGTTTCTTTGCTCTATAAGAAGCATCCATCGCAGTTGAAGCTGGTGCTGGTGGATCCTAAGAAGGTAGAATTGAGTATTTACAGGACTATAGAGAAACACTTCCTCGCGAAACTGCCGGGAGAGGAGGAGGCGATTATCACGGATACGAAAAAAGTGGTGCATACGCTGAATGCCTTGTGTATCGAGATGGATAACCGGTATGATCTGTTGAAAGAGGCCAGCGCCCGTAATATCAAAGAATACAACGAAAAGTTCATCAAGCGCCGCCTGAATCCGCAGAAGGGGCATCAGTACCTGCCTTTTATCGTGCTGGTAGTGGATGAGTTTGCGGATCTGATCATGACGGCGGGTAAGGAGGTGGAGATGCCGATTGCGCGGCTGGCCCAGCTGGCCCGTGCGGTGGGGATTCACCTGATCATCGCCACGCAGCGTCCTTCTGTCAATATCATTACGGGTACGATCAAGGCCAACTTTCCGGCCCGTATCGGCTTTAAGGTGTCTTCCAAGATCGATTCGCGTACCATCCTGGATGCGGGGGGGGCCGATCAGCTGATCGGGAAGGGGGATATGCTGGTGAGCTATAACGGGGAGATCACGCGGGTGCAGTGTGCTTTTGTGGATACGCCGGAGGTGGAAGAGATTACGGAATTCATCGGGAAGCAGCGGGGATATCCGGAGGCATACAAGTTGCCGGAATATGTGGATGAAAAGGATCCCGACAGCAAGGAGCTGGACCTGGGGGAACGGGATCCGTTGTTCGGGGAGGCTGCCCGTCTGATCGTGCAGAACCAGATCGGCTCGACTTCTTTGATACAGCGGCGGATGAAGCTGGGGTATAACCGGGCCGGGCGGCTGATGGATCAGCTGGAGGCGTTTGGGGTAGTCGGGCCGGGGCAGGGTAGTAAGCCCCGGGATGTGCTGATCAAGTCGGAGCATGAGCTGGAGAGTTATTTGAATCCGTAAATAACCACACCCCGGGACAAATGATGTATATTTGCGGCGCGAAACGGATGGATTAAACCCGGAGAGCGATATTGGATCGAAGAAATTGTGAATTGCAAAATTAAACAACCATGGAGCTGAATAAAAAAGGATTGCTGACCTGTGTATTATTGGGTGGATGGTTTATGCTGGCGCAGGCGCAGAATAATAGCCTGGGTAAGAATGATCCGGAAGCGAAGAAGGTATTGGATGGTCTGAGCGCTAAATTGAAGTCTTTTAAGGCGGTGCAGGCTAATTTTACCCTGAAAGTGGAGGATTCGAAGGGGAAGATACAGGGCAGCAAGAGCGGGGTTGTCTATTTAAAAGGAAGCAAATATCATCTCAGCATCGTGGGCGGGCAGGATGTGTTCAGCGATGGGAAGGACACCTGGACCTATGATAAATCGAGCAATGAGGTGACGATCAATAAATCGGATCCCGGTAGCCAGACGATCAGTCCTGATAAAATCTTCACTAATTTCTACGATAAGGATTTCCTGTATAAGCTGAACGGGGAGACCAAGCTGGGCGCCCGTATGGTGCAGGAAATCGAGCTGACGCCGATTGACAAGACGAAGTCTTTTTTCAAGGCTCTCCTGTATATCGACAAGGCTCAGCATACGCTGGTCAGCGTCAAATGGTTCGATAAGAACGGCAACCGCTATAGCCTCGATACGAGCAAGCTGAATGGCAATGCTCCGTTGACTGACGCCCAGTTGGTCTATAATAAAGCGAAATACCCCGGTGCGGAAGAGGTGGATCTGAGGAATTAGCCTTTTGGCGATCCGGTGAGCTGCGCTGATTCCTGGTGGACTACTTCGATCCCCAGCGGAAGGTGCTGATGTCCAGGCCTGCGAGGTCCAGCACGCGGTCTACTACGGTGGCGGCGACTTCTTCGATGGTTTTCGGCAGGCTGTAGAAGGAGGGGGTAGCGGGGCAGATGATGCCGCCGGCGAGGGTTACGGTCTCCATATTGCGGATATGCACCAGGTTATAGGGCGTATCCCGTACCACACAGATGAGTTTTCTTCTTTCTTTCAGGACGACATCGGCGGCCCGGGTGATCAGGTCGGACGATATGCCTGTTGCGATGCGGCCCAGGGTGCCCATGGAGCAGGGGATGATGATCATGATATCATATTTTCCCGAACCGGAGGCGAAGGGGGCTGTAAAGTCGCGCTGGGAGAAGACGGGATGGGGATAGCTCCCGTAGGATTCATTTTCCAGCTCTGTACGCCACACTTCTTTGGCATTGTCGGTCATGACTATCGAAAGGGCCTGCCATTGGTCTTTGAGGGCAGTCAATTTATCTAATAAGAGCCGGGCATAGATGGATCCGCTGGCGCCTGTGATGGCGACGACAATTTTGTGCATGATGATACGTTCCTTTTAAACGGAAGAATACAAAAGTACTATGCAAAAATCGAAAGGGTTGTTTTTATTGAAAAGAGCGCTGGTTTTAGGGCTGGTGCTGACTATAACCGGGTGGAACCCGGTTATGACGGGGAGCCTGGGTTCGGCGGGGCAAAGGGCGGCGATGCGCCGGACTGATGTGAAGGCTGCTACGACGACGGAACCGGCTATCGGCTGGATGAACCTGGAGGAGGCTGCCGGCAAGCTGCAAAAGGAGCGGCGGCCTGTCCTGATCGATCTGTATACGACCTGGTGCGGCTGGTGCAGGCAAATGGATAAAAAGACCTATTCCAATAAGCAGGTGGCCGCCTACCTTCAGGAGAAGTTCTATCCTGTAAAGCTGGATGCGGAGACCCGGGCTGTCCTCAGCTGGAAGGGGAAGGAGTACCGTTTCAATGCCAGCTATCGCTCCAATGAATTTGCCGTTTACCTGACGCATGGGCAGCTGGAATTTCCTACTACGATCATTATTCCTCCGGACGGAGAGCCTCAGGCCATCCCTGGCTATATGGAACCAAAGGAACTGGAATTACTGGTGAAGTATTTCGGGGAGGGTAAATATGACAAAGTCTCTTTTGATGATTTTCAGAAGACGTTCCGTCCTTCGTGGTGAGGTGATAGGATCCTCCTAGAGGAGAACCATAAGATTTACTATAACGTTTTAGCTCGAAGAAGCTAAACAAATAGCTACAAAGGATCATACTTCCAAAAACGACTTGATCAAGATCAAGATAATGGTAAGTGGGTAAAAAAAAACTAGGGCTCACCCCCACTCTTTACGCGTTAAGGTCTTATCTTTGTTTTTTCATAGGATAAGGTTTAATGGTTAATGGTATTTGATTAGTGCAGCCCCGCTTCGGCGGGGCTTTTTTTTTGCTCCCGCCCCGCCAGAACGGGGCTTTTTTTGTCTTTTGCTAAGGGTTCTCCCTTGGAAGGTAGGGAAGTAAATAGTTAGATGGCTGTAGAGGGTTGGGGGTAGGACCTTTAGTGCGGGGGCGCGAAAAGCCCCCTATAAGAAGGGGGCTAAGTATGTAAAAGGGGAAAATTGCGCAAAACCGCTTTAAGCTGATGCTTCTGCCATATCCGGGATGGCTTGTACTTTATAATCCCCGGCGTCCAGTTTCTTTTTGGTTTCCCGGAATGCCTGCAGGGTCAGTTCGATATCCTCGTCGGTATGGACGGCGGTCGGCACCAGGCGGTAGATGATATGTCCCTTGGGGATGACCGGGTATACTACGATAGAGCAGAAGATGTTATAATTTTCCCGCAGGTCCATTACCATGGCGGTGGCTTCGGGAACGTCTCCTTTCATATATACGGGTGTAACAGGGGAGTCGGTGCGGCCGATATCGAACCCGCTCTCTTTTAACCCTTTTTGCAGCTTACCGACCACATCCCAGAGTTTCTTACGGAGTTCGGGTTTGGTCTTCAGCAGTTCCAGTCTTTTCAGGTTGCCGATCGTGATGGGCATCGGCAGGCTTTTGGCGAAAATCTGGGAGCGGGTGTTGTATCGGATATAATCGATGATCGCTTTGTCTCCGGCCATGAAGGCGCCGATGGAGGCCATCGATTTGGCAAAAGTGGAGAAATAGAGGTCGATCTCGTCCTGTACGCCTTGTTCTTCGCCGGCTCCGGCGCCTGTTTTTCCCAGGGTACCAAAGCCGTGAGCGTCGTCCACCAGCAGGCGGAATTCATAAGTCTTTTTCAGGGCGGCGATCTCTTTCAGCTTACCCTGGTCTCCTGCCATGCCGAAGACGCCTTCGGTAATGACGATGATTCCCCCGGTGTTCTGTTTTTCGATCAGCGCGGCGGCGCGTTGCAGCTGCTTCTCGCAGTCTTCTACATCATTATGTTTGAATACGTAGCGGTGGCCGGGATGAAGGCGGAGTCCATCGATGATACAGGCATGGCTTTCGGCGTCGTAGACGATGACGTCGTGGCGGCCGCAGATGGCGTCGATGGCGCTCATGATCCCCTGATAACCATAATTAAACAGGGTGGCGTCTTCTTTGCTTTCGAAGGCAGCCAGCTCTTTTTCCAGTTTTTCGTGATAGTTGCTGTTCCCGCTCATCATACGGGCTCCCATGGGGGCGGCCATTCCGAACTGAACGGCTGCTTCGCCGTCTATTTTACGGATTTCGGGATGGTTGGCGAGTCCCAGGTAGTTATTCAGGCTCCAGACGATTTTTTCCTTACCGCGAAAGATCATGCGGCTTCCGATCTCCCCTTCCAGTTTAGGAAAGGCAAAATATCCATGGGCTCTTTCCCGGTGTTGACCGATGGGCCCGCTGTGCTTCATTAATTTTTCGAAAATATCTGCCATATTATGAAATTATTAAAGTTCAAATTTGCGGCAAATTTAGACTATTTGCTTTAATAGGCAATTGATCTTCTACGGAAGGGCTGCCGGGGGCATTATATTAATGATCTTTTAACGCCGGAATGCTGCATTTCTAATACTTTTGCGCAAATTTTTCCCCTCATGAACAAGCAAGTTATCCCTATTCTTTTCCTGGTCCTTTTGGCGTTGACAGCATGTGAGCGCCGGCATGCCGATAAGGTAGCCCGTCCCAAGCTGGTGGTAGGTATCGTCGTTGACCAGATGCGCTGGGACTATCTGTACCGCTACTATGAGCGATATGGGGAAGGGGGATTCAAGCGGTTGCTGAAGAAGGGGTATAGCTGCGATAATACAAAGATCAATTATCTGCCGTCCTTTACGGCGGTGGGGCATAGTACTGTCTTCACGGGGTCGGTGCCGGCGTTTAGTGGGATCAGCGGGAATGACTGGATCGAGCAGGCGACGGGGAAACGGGTGTATTGTACGGATGACAGCACTGTCAAGAGCGTAGGGGCGGAGGATCCGGAGTCGAAGGAGGGGAAGATGTCTCCGCGTAATCTCCTGGTGTCCACCGTTACGGATGAGCTGATGATCGCCAGCAATTTCCGGTCGAGGGTGGTAGGGGTGTCACTGAAGGACCGGGCCGCCATTCTGCCTGCCGGGCATGCGGCCAATGCTGCCTTCTGGATGGATGATTCCACCGGGCATTTTATTACCAGCAATTATTATATGACCAAACTTCCGGATTGGGCGGATAGCTTTAATAAAAAAGACGAGATCGGGAGCCTGATCAAGGATGGCTGGAAGACTTTGTATCCCATTGGCACTTATGGGGAGAGTGACACGGATGATCAGCTTTATGAGGGCAAGTTCAAGGGGGATACGACTACGGCTTTTCCTCATAACCTGGTGGAATCCTATAAGAAGGGAAAGAACAGCTTCCGCTCGACTCCTTTTGGCAATACGCTTACGCTGGATTTTGCAAAAGCTGCGGTCGACGGTTACCAGCTGGGAAAAAGGGGTTTTACGGATTTTCTGACGATCAACTGTGCCAGTACGGATTATGTGGGGCATATGTTCGGGATCAATGCGATCGAGACGGAGGATACTTATCTGCGTCTGGACCGGGAACTGGCTTCTTTCTTTGATTTCCTGGATGAAAAAGTGGGGAAGGGGGAATATACGGTGTTTCTGACGGCCGATCATGGAGCGGCTCATGCGATCACTTTTATGCAGAATCATGATATTCCGGCGGATTTCTGGGATTCGAAGCCGCTGGTAGAGAATCTGAATAAGGAGCTGTCCAAAAAATTCGCGGTGGACAACCTGGTGGATACCTGCACGAATTACCAGATCGACTTTGCCATGAAGACGATCGAGGCGCATCATCTTGATTTTGATGCGATTAAAAAGACAAGCCTGGAATATATCCGGCAGCAGCCGGGGATCAATTATGCCATCGATATGACGAATATCGACCAGGCGGTGGTTCCTGAGCCGATAAAGAGCATGGTCATCAATGGGTATAATTCCCGGCGGAGCGGCGTTATTCAATTGATACTCAATTCCGGATGGTTCGAGGCGCATGGTAAGACGGGGACTACGCATGGGACCTGGAATCCTTATGATACGCATATTCCGCTGTTGTTCATGGGCTGGGGTATCGAGCAGGGGCATAGCAATGCGCCTGTCAATATGACAGATATCGCCCCTACGGTGGCGGCCTTGCTGCATATTCAGATGCCGAATGGGTGTGTGGGCAAGCCGATTGAGGCGGTGATAAAGAAATAGGGGTGGGCTGGAGCGAGGATGGCGGATGATGGGGAAACCTTTACGAGATTGGTAATTTTAGGGCTGAAAGCAGCAAATAGGCTAAAAACTTAGTCCGTTTAATAAGAAAAGTTCGGGATTTTCCCGGACTTTTGCATTTGGGGCCAGGGGAACCAATTTTTTCCACAAATCGAAAGTGATTTGTACAACCCTATGGTTCGTTTTTTGTTCTGATTATTAGTATAACAATAATAATATGATTACAGTATCACCTACAGCAAAAGAATATATTGACCGGTTAATGGCCGATCAGCATTCCGCCCCCGAGACTTTTGTCCGGGTAGGCGTCAAGAGCGGGGGTTGTTCCGGTCTGGAATATAAGCTCGATTTCGATACCGCCCGTAAAGAGGGGGATCAGGAGTTCGAGGACAAGGGGGTCAAGGTGGTGGTGGACCTGAAAAGTCTGCTGTACCTCTATGGCACCGAGCTGGATTATTCGGGCGGATTGAATGGTAAAGGCTTGTTTTTCAACAATCCAAATGCTTCCAGGACCTGCAGCTGCGGCGAAAGCTTCGCTGTTTAGGACCGAAGGGGGCGGGTAGGATGTCAACGTCGGCCGATTGGGAGGAGCCAGGCTGACGGACGAGGGTGGACGACAGCCAGACCACGAAAAGAGCGGATATTAAAGTATCTTGCACCGGGAAGTCTACTAAACGAAAGAATTATGCCAAACGACAGTGAAATAATTGATAATATAGCCAATAAGGAATATGAGTTTGGCTTTGTGACGGATATCGAAATGGATATCGCGCCGGCCGGGCTCAATGAGGATGTGATCCGCTATATTTCGGAAAAAAAGGGGGAGCCTGAATGGCTGCTGAACTGGCGATTGAAGGGATTCCATTCCTTTATGAAGCAAAAGCTGCCTGAATGGCAGAATTTCAAGATGCCTCCGATCGATTTTCAGAAGATCTCTTATTATGCTGCGCCGAAAAGCAAAAAGAAATACGATAGTCTGGACCAGGTAGACCCTGAGCTGCTGGCGACGTTTGCAAAGCTGGGTATTCCTTTGTCCGAGCAGAAGACACTGGCCGGGGTAGCCGTGGACGTGGTTTTTGACAGTGTCTCGGTTACGACTACTTATAAAGAGAAGCTGAAGGAGCTGGGAATTATCTTTTGTTCATTCGGGGAAGCCGTGCGGGAGCATCCTGACCTGGTACAAAAGTATGTGGGTTCGGTAGTGCCTCATTCCGATAATATTTTTGCCGCGCTGAATGCCGCTGCTTTTTCGGATGGTTCTTTCGTGTATATCCCGAAGGGGGTTCGTTGTCCGATGGAGCTTTCCACCTATTTCCGGATAAATACGGAGAATACGGGTCAGTTTGAAAGGACATTGATCATTGCGGATGAAGGCAGCTATGTGAGCTACCTGGAAGGGTGTACGGCGCCGATGCGGGATGAAAATCAACTACATGCCGCCGTGGTGGAGCTGATTGCCCTGGAGAATGCAGAAATAAAATATTCTACGGTGCAGAACTGGTATCCCGGCGACAAGGACGGGAAGGGGGGCATCTATAATTTTGTCACCAAGAGAGGGATCTGTAAGGGGGCTCACGCCAAGATTTCCTGGACACAGGTAGAGACGGGATCGGCCATTACCTGGAAATATCCCAGTGTGATCCTGCAGGGCGACTATTCTACCGGGGAGTTCTATTCTGTAGCCGTAACGAAGAACAAACAAATTGCCGATACGGGTACCAAGATGTACCATATCGGTCGTAATACCCGGAGCCGTATCATCTCGAAGGGGATTTCTGCGGGAGAGGGGCATAACAGTTATCGCGGACTGGTACAGATGGGTTCCAAAGCGGATCAGGCCAGGAATTTTACGCAATGTGATTCGTTGCTGATAGGGGATCGCTGCGGCGCCCATACTTTCCCGTATATCGAGTCGAAGAATAATACGGCGACGGTGGAGCATGAGGCGACGACTTCCAAGATCGGAGAGGATCAGATCTTCTATCTCAACCAGCGGGGGATCGATTCGGAAAAGGCGGTGGCGCTGATCATTAACGGTTATGCCAAGGAGGTGCTGAATCAGCTGCCGATGGAATTTGCCGTGGAAGCGCAGAAGTTGTTGTCGATCACGCTGGAAGGGAGTGTGGGCTAAAATATACAAATATAATAAAGACCAATGCTGATTATTAAAAATCTACATGCTGAAGTTGAAGAGAAACAGATCCTGAAAGGGCTGAATCTGACAGTAAATGCCGGAGAAGTCCATGCGATCATGGGGCCGAACGGAGCGGGGAAAAGTTCGCTGGCGTCTGTGCTGGCTGGTAGGGCAAGCTATCATGTAACGGAAGGTGAAGTGACTTTTCAGGGCGCCAATCTGCTGGAAATGAGTCCTGAGAACCGGGCGAGGGAAGGGGTATTTCTGGCTTTCCAATACCCGATAGAGATTCCGGGTGTGTCGAATATCAATTTTTTAAAGACGGCTTTATCTGAAATACGGGCTTATAAGAATTTACCTCCGCTGGATGCAAAGGAATTTTTGCGCCTGTCGAGAGAAAAGCAAAACCTGGTGGAGTTCGATGCGAAACTGGTTAACCGTTCGCTGAACGAGGGGTTCTCCGGCGGAGAGAAGAAAAGAAATGAAATTTTCCAGCTGGCGATGCTGGAGCCTGCCTTGTCGATCCTGGACGAGACGGATTCCGGGTTGGATATCGATGCGCTGCGTATCGTTTCGAAGGGCGTGAATAAGTTGCGTTCGGAGAAGAATGCGTTCATCATCATCACGCACTATCAGCGGCTCCTTGAATATATCGTTCCTGATTTCGTGCATGTATTGTATGACGGGCGGATCGTGAAGTCGGGTACGAAGGAACTGGCTTTGGAACTGGAAGAGAAGGGATATGACTGGCTGAAGGAAGAGCATTATCAGAAAGAGGCGAGGGAAAAAGAGGCTGTGTAGTGATGCCCGGTAAGGGTCGGGGCCCCATCGGCGCCGGATGCCGGATTGGTGACCGGAGATAGGATCCAGGACGAAGAGAGCGATGTTGGTAAATGCCGGGACGATAACCGGTGGATAGTTCAATAAAAATGATCATGACGAAAGAAATAGGTATTCCCTTATACGAGGAATTGGAGAATGGGTTTAATAAGATCCTGTCGGTTCCGGGTTTTTTCCGGAAGGAGAGCAATGATCTGCGCCGGGCCCGGCAATCGGCCTTTTCTACATTCAGGGAGCTGGGGTTCCCTTCCATTAAAAATGAAGACTGGAAGTATACGAATATTGCCCGTTTCTTAAAGGATGAATTCATTCTTGATCCCCCTAGCCCCCCTGAAGGGGAGGAGGCTAAGCCCGGACTGGCGGCAGGAGCTTATCCTGATGCGGCTTTCCTGGAGAAGGCCTCGATCAAGTCCCTGGATTGTTACCAGATAGTTTTGGTGAATGGTGTGTGGAACGGAGAAATAAAAGGCGGGCCTCTTCCCGCCGGCGTTCATTTACATACGGTAGCGGAAGCGAGTCTGGATCCTGCTTTGTCGGGATATTTCGAGCGTACGGCCGAATGGAATGGTCAGCATTTTGCCGTTTTGAATGCCGCCTTGTTTGCCGATGGTCTTTTCATACGGGTCGATGCAGGCGCGGTGGCGGAGAAACCGTTGCATATCATTCATGTCTATACGGCCGGGCGCAACCTGCTGGTCCAGCCCCGTCATGTATGGGTGGTGAACAAGCAGGCAGAATTTTCCGTGATCGAGTCGGTGGTTTCCACTAACAAAGACGCGAAGATATGGGTCAATAGTCTCGGGGAGATCATTGTGCATCAGGATGCGAAGCTGGACCATACCGTCATCCAGACGGCAGGAGCGGGTGTTCGTCTGGTGCAGCATACCACGGTCAGACAGAAAAAGCAGAGTCTCTACAATAATTATACGTTTACGTTGCCAGGAGCGGAGCTCGTTCGGAACGATCTGCAGGCCAGATTAGAGGAAGAGCGTACGGAGAGTCATCTGTATGGATTGTATCTGACGGCCGGGCAGCAACTGGTGGATAACCATACGCTGGTCGATCACCAGAAGCCTAACTGTCTCAGCAATGAGCTGTACAAAGGCGTCCTGCTGGAACAGAGTACCGGGGTCTTTAACGGGAAGGTCTATGTACATAAGGATGCGCAGAAGACGAATGCCTTCCAGCAAAATAATAACCTGGTCATTAGTAAGAAAGCTACGATCGATTCCAAGCCTCAGCTGGAGATATTTGCGGACGACGTGAAATGCAGTCATGGTACGACGGTGGGGCAGTTCAGCGAGGAAGCGTTGTTCTACTTACAGGCGAGGGGCATTGGAGAGGAGACTGCGAAGGGGCTTCTGATCAATGCGTTTGCTTTCGACGTAACGGAGAAGATCAGGAATGCTGCGGTAGAGACGCATATTAATGAATTGATCAGTTTACATATTCCCATAGCTCATGGATGACACTCTTACCATAAAAGGAAAGCGTAAGTTGGATATTGAAAAGATAAGGAAAGATTTTCCTATCCTGGAGACGAGCGTGTACGGCTATCCCCTGGTATACCTGGATAATGCAGCTACGACGCAGAAGCCTCTGGCTGTGCTGAAAGCCATGGACGACTATTATGCCACGATCAACAGCAATGTACATCGGGGCGTACATCATCTCAGTCAGCTGGCTACCGATGCTTTTGAGCTTGCCCGTAAAAAGGTGGCGGAATTCATTGGCGCCAGACATGCCCATGAGGTCATTTTCACCAAGGGTACTACCGAATCTATCAACCTGGTCGCTTCTTCCTTTGGCAAGAAATTCCTGAAAGAAGGTGATAGCATATTGGTCTCCGGTATGGAGCACCATTCCAATATTGTCCCCTGGCAGCTGGCTTGTGAGGAAAAGAATGCTACGCTCAAGGTGATCCCTGTCAATGAGCGGGGGGAGCTGGTGCTGGATAACCTGGATAATCTGTTGAAGAGCGGGGTAAAGCTGGTGGCTTTCAACTATGTCAGCAATGCGTTGGGAAGCGTGAATCCCGTGCGGGAGATCGTCGCGGCGGCGCATCAATATGGAATTCCTGTCTTACTGGATGCCGCGCAGGCGGTCCAGCATATGGAAATAGATGTGCAGGAGCTGGATGTGGATTTCCTCGCCTTCTCCAGCCATAAGATTTATGGACCGACGGGTTTTGGCGTGCTCTATGGAAAAGAGGAGTGGCTGAACAAGCTGCCGCCCTACCAGGGTGGGGGTGAGATGATCAAGACCGTAAGTTTTGAAAAGACTGTCTACAACGATCTTCCTTATAAATTTGAAGCCGGTACTCCGGATATGGCCGGCGCTATCGGATTGAGTGCTGCGCTCGATTATCTGCAGGGGCTGGGTTTCCCTGCCATCCGGGAAGCGGAGAATGAGTTGATGGCCTATGCGACCGAAGCGCTGCAGCAGATCGAAGGGCTGCGGTTCTACGGCAACGTACGGAACAGGGCGGGTGTGCTGTCATTCCTCGTAGGGGATATTCACCCTTTCGATATGGGAGAGATCCTGGACAAGCAGGGGATTGCCGTTCGTACGGGGCATCATTGCGCGCAACCTGTCATGGACCGGTATTGTATACCGGGTACGGTCAGGGCTTCGCTGGCTTTTTATAATACTCCTGCGGAAATGGACAGGCTGGCGGCCGGCATCCGGAAGGCTGTGAGCTTGCTGGGGTAGGACCCGGGACCCTTGCGATTCGGGTATGACCGGAGGATGAGCCCGGGGCCTGAAGACCTGAGCTGGACCGGAGGATGAAAAAAGAATGATCATGACCATCAAAGAACAACAGGATGAGATTATAGCGGACTTCGAGCTATTCGGGGACTGGATGGACAAGTATGAATATATTATTCAGCTGGGGAAGGATCTGCCTTTGATCGATGCGCAATATAAGGTGGATGAGAATCTCATCCGGGGCTGTCAGTCGCGGGTCTGGCTGCATGCGGACTATAAGGACGGTCGCCTGTTTTTTACGGCCGACAGCGATGCGGTGATCACCAAGGGGCTGGTGAGCCTGGTGATCCTGGTGTTATCGGGGCATAGTCCGAAGGAGATCGCGGATGCCGACCTGTATTTTATCGATGCCATCGGGCTGAGCAGTCATCTTTCTCCCACCCGCAGCAACGGGCTGCTATCGATGGTGAAACAAATAAAATTGTACGCCCTGGCGTACCAGGCTAAATCTCTTCAGTCATGAACGAAAGTACATCCTCGACCAATAATGAAATAACTTCTTCGACGAACAGTGAAGCTGCGCCTTCGGTGAGTCCAGATGCTGCTATTCCAACAGTAAGCTTACGCGATAAAGTGGAAGAGGTATTGCATAATGTATACGACCCGGAAATTCCCGTTAACATTTTTGACCTGGGTCTGGTTTATGAAGTGAAGATCGGGGACAAGGGGGATGTGAAGATCACGATGACGCTGACGGCGCCGGCCTGCCCTGCTGCGGGAGAGATCGTACATGATGTACAGCAAAAGATCGAAGCGCTTGATGGCGTGCTGGACTGCCATGTCCAACTGACCTTTGATCCGCCCTGGACAAAGGAGATGATGACCGAAGAAGCCAGGCTGGAACTGGGATTCCTTTAAATGAAAATACTTACTACTTAATAAATGTCGAGATGACATTTACGGGAACGATTGCGTAGATTTCGGGCGGAAAGCAGGATGCGGCAGGACAGTTGTGGGGAGGTATTTTTCTACTTTAGGAAAGTCCTAAACGATTCTTGCCATGCGCCCTACTCACACCTATGTTCTCTCGAACCTATTGACTATCACAAAAAAAAGGGTCTTCCCTCATTTCCTTTGCTGGATCTTACTTTGCCTCTCCGGAAGCGGTGAGCTATTTGCACAGAAGGCGCCGCCGGCTCAGCAAGGCGACACCGCAGGAGTAGCTCCCGTGACGGGAAGAGTGGTGGATGAGAAGGGGCAGGGCGTTGCCGGCGCCAGTCTTATGATCAAGGGTTCCGGAACGGCCACCTCCACGGATGCGAACGGGGATTTCCTTATCCGCGTCCATTTGGGGAAAGATGTATTGGTAGTCTCCTATGTGGGCTATCAGAATAAAGAGGTTCTCGTTGACAGGAAGAACCTGCTCATTTCCCTTTCGTCTTCCAATAAATCGATGGATGATGTCGTGGTCATCGGTTACGGCACCCAGAAAAGGGGCAATATTTCCGGTGCTGTGGCCTTGCTGAAGAACGATCATTTTGACGAGCGGCCGATCACCCGTATCGACCAGGCATTGGTCGGGCAGCTGGCGGGGGTGACCGTAAAGCAGAATACGGGGGTGCCGGGGAAGGCATTCAGTATCCAGGTGCGGGGTTCGGGGTCTATCAGTGCGGGCAATGAGCCTTTGTATGTCATCGATGGCATGCCGTTGACCAATAATTCCTCCAACACGGCCAATGGCACATTTGTAGGCGGTAACCCGATGGATAATATCAATCCGAATGACATAGAAAGCATCGAGGTATTGAAGGATGCCGCTGCGGCTGCCATTTACGGCTCAAGGGCGTCGAACGGGGTCGTGTTGATCACGACCAAACATGGGCAGAATGGAAAGCCAAGGATCAGCGTGAATGGGTACACCGGCTATAACGAGGCCAGTAAGAAGCTAAAGATGCTGAATGGGCAGCAATGGATCGACCGGGCTACGGAGATGATCAATGCGGCCTATGTATTGAAATACGGCAGTGCCGGCGCCACTGCGAGCGACGCTCCTGCTACCCGTGCCGCGCTGATCGGCCTGGCTCCGGGGCAGGTGAATGTGGGGTATATGATCGATCCCCGTTGGGCGATGCCTGGTCATCCCGGGCTGGAATTCGAGGATTGGCAAAGTGTGATAGAACGGAAGGGGCTTATGCAGAATGGCGAGGTTTCGGCCAGCGGAGGCACGGAAGCCGTGAAATATTTTGTTTCCGGGAATTATGCCCGGCAGGATGGGTTCATTAAAGGGGTGGATTACAAGGCTTATTCCGCCAGGGCGAATGTGGATATAACTGCCAGTAAGCATCTGAAGTTTGGCATTGCCGTGGCTCCTTCTTATTCCATTACGGACGACCCCGGTGTGGAGGGGAAGGATAATATTTTCCATCAGGCGTTGAGCATGTCGCCTGTACAGGAGGACACGGTGGGTGTCTATCCCAATATTGGTAAGAATGCGCAGTATATCTGGAGCAACACGACCAATGGGGTGTTGGGCAAGCTGCAATACAACATCAATCAGACGAAGCGATTCCGCACTTTATCCAGTCTGTATGGAGAGCTGCAGATCTTTAAGGGGCTGAGTTTCCGGAGCACGGTGAACCTCGATAATACCAACAGCAATACGAGCGCTTATACTCCTTATATCACGACTGGTACCCAGGCTACCCGCACTTTCAATGCGGCCACTAATTCCAATCTTACGGCTGCCACCAGTGGCAGTTATTCCAATTACCGGAGGCTGACTTTTGTGAATGAGAATACGCTGACCTACAATACGGTGATCCATGAGGACCACAGTCTGAATGTATTGGTGGGGCAGGCTTACAATATCGACCGGCTGGACCAGGCGGGGATCACCTCGGTAGGTGGCTTCACCAGCAGCAGCATACAAACGATCAATGGTGCGGCGGCTGTGGCGCTCAGTGGTAATAATAGCTCTTCGCAGAATGTCCTGCTTTCTTATTTCAGCCGGGTACAATATGCGTATCAGCATAAATACCTGTTATCGGCCAGCCTTCGTACCGATGGGTCTTCGAGGTTCGGGGTCAACAATCAGTATGGGGTGTTCCCGTCTGCTTCGCTGGCATGGAGGATCATCGAGGAGAAATTCCTGAAGCTGCCGATGCTCAGCGATCTGAAACTGCGCGCCAGCTATGGCGTGAATGGCAACAATAATATCGGGGATTATAATGTCCCTACGTTGGGTTCTTATGGTTATGTGCTGGGCGCTACGCCCGGCGCTGCGATCGGACAGGCGCCGAATGTCATTTCCAATCCCGATCTGAAATGGGAAAAATCGCAGACTTATGACGTTGGGCTGGATTTCGGGTTCCTGAACAACCGGATTACGGGCTCTTTCGATTATTATAATAAGCTGAACACGCAATTGTTATTAAATGTACCGGTCCCTGAAGTGACGGGGCAGCAGTCTGCTTTGCGGAATGCGGGTTCGGTGCGCAATATTGGGGAAGAGATCGAGCTGACGACGCGCAATCTGGTTGGCAAGTTCGAGTGGAGCACCAGTATCAATGTGAGCCATAACGGCAATAAGATCGTGGCGTTGTATGGCAAGCAGAGTCAGATCATCATCCCCAATGCTTTTGACGTTACGGACAATATCCTGCGGGTGGGTCAACCGCTGAACAGTATCTATGTGGTTCGGCAGATCGGGATCCTGACGCAGGACGATATCAACAAGGGGGTGGCGTTGTATGGTACGGGTGAGACGGTGGGCGATCCCAAATACCAGGATCTGAATGGCGACGGGGTTATTACGGAGGCGGACAAGCAGATCGTAGGGCATCCGAACCCGAATTATACCTATGGTATTTCCAATCAATTCCATTACAAAGGCTGGGACCTGAGTGTGCTGGTGCAGGGGCAGGCGGGCGGCTCTATCTATTCTTTGCTGGGGCGGGCTATTACCCGCACAGGCCAGGGCTTTACGGATAATGCTCCGGAGTTCTATACCAAGCGATGGGAGTCGCCTTCCAATCCCGGGGCGGGGAGGGTGAGCAAGGCCTATTCGACGTTCGGCTTTGTGGCTAATACGGACTGGCTGTATTCTTCCGATTATATACGGGTGAGGAATATCACGCTGGGCTATAATTTGAAGGAGGTAGTCAGGACTTCCGCTATTCAGGGGGCGCGGATCTATATCACGGCGGAAAATTTCTTCGGGCATGATAAATATTATGGGGGGCTGAACCCGGAAGCGGCGAATACAACCATCAGTACTAATTCGGCTTATCCGGAAGCGGGGGATTATGGTGGTCTGCCGCTGGCAAAATCGCTGATCGTCGGCCTGAATATTACATTTTGAATCTAACAACCCAGATTGATCACACAGATTGATCACAACAATCCAGAAAAAAATGAAAAAGATATTTTTCCTGTTAGCTATAGGGATGGCGATCCTGGGATCGGCCTGTAATAAGGATCTCAACCAGGTGCCTATCTCATCGGGTACGACGGTGACCTTCTATAAGTCCCCCAGTGATTTTATTCAGGGGGTCAATGCGATCTATGCGGATCTCCGGGGATACCCGGACCGGCTGCTCTATCTTTCGGAGATCCGGTCGGACAATATCTATGGGGTATCGGTGACGGTGCGGGACTGGGATCCGATCAATGATTTTTCGCCGGGGATTGCGCCCAATACGTATGTGGAAGAAGGCTGGAATACGGATTTTAACGGGGTATTCCGGGCCAATACGGTGCTGGATCAATTGACGAAGAATGGAAGCAATGTGGGTTCGGCCGTTTTGGCTACGCGGTTGCAGGCTGAGGCGAGGTATCTCCGTGCCTTTTATTATTTCGACCTGGTGCGGTATTATGGGAGGCTGCCTGTTATCGATCATCCGGTGACGGTAGATGAGGCGAATTCCATTAAACAGAGCGCGGTGGCTGATGTTTATAAATTTATTATTGCGGATCTGCAATATGCTATCGCCAATCTTCCTGCTTCTTATACGGGGGTGGATGTGGGAAGGGCTACGAAGTATGCGGCAGAGGGCATCCTGGCGCAGGTGTATATGGCGCGTTCGGGGCCGGATTATGGTATTGCCGGGCCGGGGATGGCTTCTAATGAGTGGGCGCTGGCGCTGCCGTTGCTGCAGGATATCATCAACAGCGGTCTTTTTACATTCAATAGCAGTTACACGAATATATTTTCTTATTCGAATCAGAGTCCTGCCGTCAATAAGGAGGCGGTGTTCGATGTCATGTATCTCACGGGGATCAGTGGCGCTCCGACTACTTTGGTAGGCACTTATGGTGCTGATTTCCCCTGGCAGCTCACTCCGAATGGCTATTTTTCATCGTTGAAGGATACGAAGTCGAATGGCAGCCTGGAGATCATTCCGGTTTCGAATAACCTGGTGAGTGATTATGAGGCGGGGGACCTTCGTCTGCCTGCCACTATCTATACGGCGGGGTATACTGTAAACGGGGGCACAGAGATACGGCCTTTCTTTAAAAAATACGTGGATATCACGAAGATCCCTACGACGAGCCGGTTTGACTGGGGGATCAATTTTATTGCGCTGCGATATACGGATGTGCTTCTGCTAAAGGCGGAGTGTATCCTGAATGGGGCGACGGGTTCGCAGAGCGATGTGGATGGGATTGTCAACCAGGTGAGGGGGAGGGCCGGGCTGGCGTCTATCAGCGGGGTGACGCTGGCGCAGCTGTATGATGAACGGAGGAAGGAGTTTGCCGATGAAGGGTCGCGCTGGTTCGACTTGCAGCGGAGCGGTAATCTGGTGACGATCATGAATAACTGGATCACGGCGGAGGATGTTCAGAAAAGGATCAATCAGGTGGTGGCGAATTATATTATTTATCCGGTGCCGCAATCGCAGCTGGATGCTGCGCCGGGGCTTTATACGCAGAGTTCTGGATATTGATAATTGATTGATTATTAGTGCTTAAGAAATGCCTGAAGATGCAAAATAGAAAAACGGGAATGTAAATTGTAAATAAGATATGTGTAAACTGTCAATAATGTCTATGTAAATTGTCAATTAATATTGTGTTAATTGGCATTTTGGCGGGAGGTGAAGGGAAAACTGTCGTTCCGGCATTAAAAGGGTAGCGGCATATGATTTGACGTTGAGTACGAAACAAACAATATGAGCAAGAGAAGTATTCTGGTTGTTTCAACTCAACAGGATAATAAAGAAAGTGCCCTTAGTAATTGGACCGGTGTACCCCATCCGTTTCACCTGGATATTGCGTCGACTGATGAGGCAGCTATTGAATTGTTTCACAAACAGGATTTTGATATGGTCGTGGTTGATTGTACCGACGGTAATATCGATCACAAAAAGTTGAATGCGGTATTACCTATTTTACAAGAGGATGCCACCCTATTGACTTATCAGGGGGAAACCGAAAAGGAGTTGGAAGATAATGTGGAGGCTGTATTCAACGCTAAAAGATATCAGCGTATACAACGTATGTTGATGTTGGAACCTTCTGTTAATACTTCTATCAATTTGCCGCCTTTCTCGTTGAATTAATTCTAACTTTTTAGTAGCAATGATATAAAAGGCCAACCCGAGCGGGTTGGCCTTTTTATTAACGGGAAATGCAACGTTAAATGGTGCGCGGTCTGGGATACCAATGCAATAAACAAAATGTCGTTAAGAGCCATCCTGCTATGGGTAAGGCGATATTGATGTTTCTTATCACCATATCATAATGTATATAGCTTTCCCTGAAACAAGGAAGGTAGGAAAGAGACAGCAACAGGATTCCAACTATCGTTCCTATGAGGGAAACCAACTGGTGGCCGGTCCACCAGGTATTGATTTTTGTATTGAGCCTGATGGGAAGTCCGATCAAAAGACAAACAATGAGGGTAGCCAGCACGAATATGGCTGCCTTTAATGGCATAAAATAGCGCCAGTCACCATCAATGACGGTCGAAAGAAAACTTAAACCCATTGTTACCAAAAAGGAGAATAGTAGCTGAAACAGAAGAACCCTCAGGGGTTTTTTTATACTTAGGGCCATAGCAGGTGAGGATTTTAATCAATATACAAAAATCTTCTAATAATAGGGAATTTGTGCAATCGTTCCCGGAAATGTCTGGGTGACGGTTAAAAAAGAAAGAAGGCTACGGGGCTCCCGCTACAACTGGTTTCCCATGATATTGAAAGAATTGTAATAAGCGAGGGCGTTACCCATCTTTTGTAGCGGGAGGCTGTCAGCAGGATGGTGCAGGATGATCGGAAGGGAGGGTTGATTTATATTTAAAATAAGGATTGCACATATGAAAAATAATAAGAATCTCCTGGTATTTGCCTGCTGGATGATGATCTCCCGCTATCTCCTTTTACTGGGTTGCCTGTTGGTGCAGGTAGCCGTCAATGCGCAGCCGCTGCTGCAGACAGGACCCCAAAAACCGATGCCTGATGAATGGGTCGATGCAGATACACATCATAAGATCGTGAAATTGTCGAGGAAGGATGGAAATAACGGAAGCTTCTACTTTCACAACAATCCTTTTGTCGGGGATAAGATGGTGTTTTATAGTACGGATGATAGCAAGGGGAAGCAAATTTATACGGTGGACCTGAAGACGCTGGAGATACGGCAGGTAACGGACCAGTCGTCGCCGATGGGGGGAGAGATCGTCGCGGCGGGCAGCCGGAGGGTCTTTTACCAGATAAAGGATAGTGTTTTTGCTACGAATACCGATGATCGGCGGACGGAGCTGCTGTTTGTTTTTCCTGCGGACTTTAAGGGGAATGTGGCTACGCTGAATGCGGACGAGACTTTGCTGGGAGGGGTTCAGAGCGGGGATGAGGAGAAGGAACTCCTGAAGAAGTATCCGGAAAAAAGGGATTATTTCAACCGGATCTACGATGCGCACATTCCGCATACATTGTTTACGATCGATCTGCGGACAAAGGAATTGAAGAAAATCCACCGGGAGGATACCTGGATCGGCCATGTACAATTCTCGCCTACGGACCCGGGGTTGCTGATGTTCTGCCATGAAGGGCCCTGGCAGAAGGTAGACCGTATCTGGACGATCGATGTCCGGACGAATGCCGTGAAGCTGATGCATAAAAGGACTGTGGAAAATGAAATTGCGGGGCATGAGTTCTTCAGTCCGGACGGTCGGCGTATCTGGTTTGACTGGCAGATCCCGAAGGGGCAGACCTTTTATCTGGGTAATGTGGATGTGGCTACCGGCGCCGAAAAAAAGATCGGCATGCTGCGAAATGAGTGGTCGATCCATTTCGCCACCTCTCCTGATCAGCGGATATTTGCCGGGGATGGAGGTGATTCCGGGCAGGTGGCTCATGCGAAGGACGGGAGGTGGATTTATCTGTTTCGTCCGGAGGGGGATCAGTTCGTATCGGAAAAGCTGGTCAATATGAAAGATCAGTATTATAAGCTCGAACCAAATGTCCATTTCTCTCCTGATGGCAAGTGGGTGATCTTCCGCGCTAATTTTGAAGGGAAGGAAGAGGTGTATGCCGTTGAAATAAAAAGAAATAAATGAAACGAGCCTTTTATAGTACGATGTTAGCTCTGTTGTGCCTGGTACAGCCTGCCGTCTCTCAATTGCAATGGCCTGCCATCACTTCTCAGACGCGGCCCTGGACCCGCTGGTGGTGGATGGGGAGTGCAGTGAATCCGCAGGACCTGGCGGCCAATATGGAAAAATACAAGGATGCGGGACTTGGGGGGCTGGAGCTTACCCCGATCTATGGTGTCAAAGGATATGAGTCCGTCTTCATCGATTATCTTTCGCCGAGATGGATGGACCGGTTGTCCTATACGCTGTCAGCTGCCCGGCGGCTGGGTTTGGGGCTGGATATGTCTACGGGGACGGGCTGGCCTTTCGGCGGTGGGCCGTTGATTGATTCGACGTATGCCTGTAAAAATTTTGTTTATAAGAGCTGGGTAGTGAAAGCGGGGGGAACGCTGGGGGATGACGGGAGCGCTGGCAAGGATGGGGCTGCCGGGGGCGGGGCTGTTCGCTTTTTGCAGGAGGCATTAGTCCACACGGATGGTAGCCTGAAGCCTGCCATCGGGCAACTGGTAGAGCCTGTGTTTGCGAATAAGGATCTGCAGGCGTTGGCCTTGTTCCAGGTAAGATTTGAGAAATGGCTGCCGTTGCAGGCGTTGATGGCTTATTCGACGGATGGTAAGATACTGGATCTGACGGGTAAGGTGGATGCAGCGGGGCATTTGCAATGGACGGCGCCTTCGGGTGGGGGTGACTGGAATCTGTATGCCGTTTTTCAGGGATGGCATGGCAAGATGGTGGAGCGTGCCGCGCCGGGTGCGGAGGGGAATGTGATAGATCATTTTTCGTCGGCTGCTTTGAAAAAATATCTCAGTCGTTTCGATACGGCTTTTAAGGGGCGTAACCTGTCTGGGTTGAGAGCTTTCTTTAACGATAGTTATGAGGTTGACGATGCCCGGGGACAGAGCAACTGGACGCCGGATTTTTTTGCGTTGTTCCGTCAGTACCGGGGGTATGATCTGCGGGAGCATTTGCCCGCATTATTCGGGGGTGATGTGAAAGAGAATAATGAGCGGGTGTTGTGTGATTACCGGGAGACGATCTCGGACCTGCTGCTGGATAAATTTACGCGGGGCTGGAGGAGATGGGCACAGGGCAAGGGGGCGGTTATCCGCAACCAGGCGCATGGGTCGCCGGCCAATATCCTCGATCTGTATGCTGCCAGCGACATTCCCGAGACGGAGGGGCAGGACATCTACCGGTATAAGTTTGCCACTTCGGTAGCGCATACTACGGGGAAGAAGCTGGTTTCTTCGGAAAGTGTCACCTGGCTCAATGAACATTTTCTCAGTACGCTGGCCGATGTTAAAAAGGCGCTGGACGGTTATCTGCTGGGAGGTGTCAATCATATTTTTTATCATGGTACGGCGTATTCTCCGCAGAGCGATCCGTGGCCGGGCTGGTTATTTTATGCTTCGGTTCATTTTACGCCTGATGATCCTTCGTGGGGGAGTTTTGGGGTCTTGAATCAGTATGTGGCGCGGAGTCAGTCTTTTTTGCAGCAGGGTGTTTCGGACAATGATGTGCTGTTGTATTATCCGATCTATGATAGCTGGTCGGAGCCTGGTCATGATCTGCTGAAACATTATGACAGGATGGAGCCGGAGTTCAGCGGGACTGGCTTTAAGGCGAATGCGGAGACGCTGCAGCGGCTGGGGTATGGGTATGATTATATTTCTGACAGGCAGGTGCAGCAGACGGATGCTGGTGCGGGCGTTGCTGCCGGTTCGGGGGCGATCCGTACGTCGGGAGGCGGTTTGTATCAGACTTTGCTCTTGCCGGATTGTCGTTATATATCTGCGGGGGCGTTGAGGAAGCTGATCGGACTGGCGGAGAGCGGCGCTACGATCCTCGTTTATAAAGAGCTTCCTTCCGATATACCGGGATGGGGGATACAGGAAGCGCGCAGGAATGAGTTTCGGCAATTGCTGGGGCGGCTGCATTTTGCGCCAGCGGCAGATGGTATTCAGAAGGCTGGCATTGGGAAGGGCGCTTTTTTGATGGGGGATGACCTGGCTGTCTTGCTGGCGGCGGCGAAGGTCCGCCGGGAGACGATGGTGGAGGACAGTCTGGAGTTTGTGCGTCGGGCGTATGGGCAGGGGAACTATTATTTTATTGTCAATAAGAGTCATAATAAGTGGGAGGGCTTTGTGCCGTTGGCGGCTGATTTCCGGGATGCGGCTTTGTTTAACCCGATGGATGGAAGGCGCGGGAGGGCTAAGATGGGCGGGGCCGATGTTGGTAAGACGGGCGGAATGGGTAAGACGGATGACCGTGCTGGTAAGACGGGCTCCGGGGGGCGGGAAGTTTATCTGCAATTGCTGCCGGGAGAAAGTGTGATCGTGGAGACGTCTCATTCGGCGTTGACATCGGCGCTTTATCCATATTACCGGGTGGCGGGCGAGCCTGTTGCCCTAAAAGGGGAATGGAAGCTGGATTTTATAGAGGGAGGACCTGGTCTTCCTGCTTCGGTGCGGGTGAGTCAGTTGGGCAGCTGGACGGCGTTGGATGGAGACGCTGTCAAGAGCTTTTCGGGGACGGCGAAGTACACTATTATGTTTGAGAAGCCGGCTGCTAAGGCGCGGGGCTGGATGCTGGATCTGGGTAAGGTGGATGTGACGGCGCAGGTCTTTTTAAATGGCAATAAGATCGCTATGCTGATCGGGCCTTATTACCGGGTATTTATACCGGCGGCGGATATACGTGCTAAAAATGAACTGGAGATCCGGGTATCCAATGGGATGGAGAACCGGATTGAAGATATGGATAGGAGGGGTGTGGTCTGGAAGAAGTTTTATAATTACAATTTTCCGGCTCATGTGCGAGAGAACAGGAATGCCAATGGGTTGTTCGATGCGGGTGCCTGGAAGCCGTTTGATTCGGGGTTGTCTGGGCCGGTGACGCTTACGGCGGTGGAAGCGGGAGTGCCGCAGGGTGATGGGGGTGATCCGGCCTGGACGAAGGAGGTAGGCGCCCGGGTTTTTCCGGCTGCTACGAAGAGTTATACGGTGAATGCGTATGGCGCGGTCGGAGATGGGGCCACGCTGGCGACGCATGCTATCCAATCGGCTATCGATGATTGTGCCGCGAAGGGCGGCGGTGTGGTGATGTTTGAGCCGGGCAGCTATCTGAGCGGGGCCCTGTTTGTGAAAGAGGGGGTGGAGCTGCGGATTGATCAGGGTGTAGAGTTGAAGGGCAGTCAGCATTTTGAGGACTATCCGCTGATCGATACCCGGATTGCGGGCATCGAGATGAAATGGCCGGCTGCTTTATTGAATATCATCGGTGTAAAAAAAGCGGCTATAACAGGGGCGGGTAAAGTGAATGCGCAGGGAAAGTTCTGCTGGGATAAATACTGGGCTATGCGTAAGGAATATGATCCCAAGGGGTTAAGATGGATCGTCGATTACGATGCGCAAAGGGTCCGCACGCTGCTGATACAGGATGCGGTCGATATCACGATCAGGAATGTCCGGTTCGTGGATGCGGGTTTCTGGACGGTGCAGGTATTATATTCGAAATATGTTACTGTAGACGGGATCGTGGTGCGCAATAATGAAGACGGGCATGGGCCCAGTACGGATGGGGTGGATATCGATTCTTCTTCCTGGGTATTGGTGGAGCATTGCGATATCGATTGTAATGACGATGATTTTTGTCTGAAGGCGGGCAGGGACTGGGATGGGTTACGGGTGGACCGGCCGACGGAATATGTGGTGATCCGGAATTGCACCGCCAGAAAGGGCGGCGGCTTGCTGACGATCGGCAGTGAGACTTCCGGCGGTATCCGGCATGTCCTGGCGACGGATCTGACGGCTAAGGGAACGGGTAATGGCTTCCATATCAAATCGGCGACTACCCGGGGTGGCACGGTGGAAGATATTCATATCCGCAATATCAGGATGGACAGTGTGGGCAATGCAATCCTTTTTACGATGAACTGGAACCCGGCTTACAGCTATTCTACCTTACCGAAGGAGTATAACCCGGATAGCATTCCGGCGCATTGGAAAACGATGTTGCATAAAGTGGAGCCTGAGGAACGGGGCATTCCGCATTTCAAGGAGATCTATGTCTCGGGGTTGAAGGCGGCCAATGCTAAAAAAGCGATCTCGGCTACCGGGCTGGATGGTTCGCTGATCACGGGCGTTCATATAGCAAACTCTGAGATCTCCGCCGCGACTGCGGGGGCCATCAGCTATACAAAGGATTGGGACTTTAAAAATGTCATTATTAACACCAAGGACAATACGAGAATAGATATACCCAAACAATGAAAAAGATAATCAAGACTTTTCTATTGGTCGCCTGCGCATCTATTCCCCTTCTGGCCGCCATCGACAGCCGGCCTACGCTGTATATTATCGGGGATAGCACGGTAAAGAACGGGAAGGGGAAAGGGGATGGCAATCTATGGGGATGGGGCAGTTTCCTGGATGGGGCGCCTCTTGACGATACAGCCCGTGCCCGCGGTACGATCAAAGGGACGGGGGAGGAGACGAAGGATATTTACAACCCTATTCTAAAGAAGCCGGAGACGGTGTATAGTTATGGCTGGTATATGCGCAAATATGTAAACGATGCAAAGGCTAAAGGGGCCATACCTATTATCTGCTCACCCATCCCCCGGAATATTTTTGTAGACGGGAAGGTGGTTCGTTCTACCGATTATGGTAAATGGGCCAGGGATATTGCCGTGGAGACGGGCACTTATTTTGTGGATCTGAATACTCTCCTTGCGGATGAGTACGATCAGCTGGGACCTGATAAGGTAAAGGAGTTTTTTCCCGGGGATCATACCCATACGAATGAGGCGGGGGCGCGGCTGAATGAGAGAGCTGTTGTGGAGGGGCTTCGGAGGCTGGATGGACTAAAGCTGAAGGATTGGATGGTGAACCCCTCTTCAACCGATAAGGTCGGTTCTCCCTTGCCGGGGCAAAAAGATGTTTTGAAGTCGATGCGTTTGGCGAATGCCGCTTTTATGAATAAGTGGCCGGACCCGGGTAAGGAGATTGTGACCAATATCGCCCGGCCGAGTCATATCTGGACCCGGGCGGTGTACTATGAGGGACTGATGGCGTTGTATTCCATCGATCGGCGGAAAGATTATTATGACTATGCTGTGGATTGGGGGAGGAAGCATCAATGGACTCCGCGCAATGGTGTGAATGGGAGGAATGCCGACGATCTATGCTGCGGGCAGACTTTTATCGATCTGTTCAGGATGGATGTAGGCTCTGGAAGGGAGGAATGGGTTGCTGCCATCAAATCTACGGTTGACCATATGCTGCCCGGGGACAAATGTGATGACTGGCATTGGGTAGACGCCCTGCAGATGGCGATGCCGGTGTTTACCGGGCTGGGGGTGCTCTATAAGGACACGGCCTATTTCCGTAAGATGTATGACTTGTATCATTATACCAAAGAGATACAGGGCGGGCATGGGTTATACAATGCCGACGAGCATCTCTGGTGGAGGGACAAGGATTTTGTGCCGCCTTATAAGGAGCCCGACGGGGAGAACTGTTATTGGAGCCGGGGGAATGGTTGGGTATTGGCCGCATTGGTGCGGGTGCTCTCTTTGCTGCCGCAGAAAGAGTCTCACCGGCCGGAATATCTGCAGAACTATCTCGACATGGTGAAAGCCCTGGTCCCGCTGCAGCGTGCGGATGGTTTCTGGAATGTGAGTCTTCATGACTCCACGCATTTCGGGGGAAAGGAGCTGACGGGGACGGCCTTGTTCACGTATGGGATTGCCTGGGGGATCCGTCAGGGATACCTGGATAAGAAGATCTTTTTGCCGGTGGTGGCGAGGGCATGGAATGCGATGGTAAAAGATGCATTGCATGACAACGGTATGCTGGGATATGTGCAGGGAACGGGTAAGGAACCCAAGGACGGGCAGCCTGTGGGATATGATAAGATCCCTGATTTCGAAGACTATGGTCTGGGGTGCCTGTTGCTCGCGGGCAGTGAAATATACCAGCTGGCGCCGCCGGGGGCTGCCAACCTGGATGAATCGAAAGTGCCGCCTTATGAGGAGGCTGATCCGTTGATGACTGAAACTGATCCGGGGAAGACCGCGGCTGGTCGATCTATGACTGATACTGATTCCCGGGCTGCGGCTGATGCTAATCCCCGAAAGACGACTGCTGGCCACCGGGTGACTACGGTAAAAGAGTGGGAGCGGTTGCAGCGGCCTTATCTCTACCAGCTATTTGAAAAAAATGTTTATGGCCGCATGCCGACGGGGTCGGTGGCTGTGACCAGCGTTATCCGGAAGATCGATTCTTCGGCGCTGGATGGGATGGCTATCCGTAAAGAGCTGACCTTGTATTTTTCTGCCACCGATACGGCTGCGAAGCTGGAGGTGGTGCTTTATCTGCCACGCAGAGGCCCTGCCCGGGCGCCGGTCTTTGCAGGCTATAATTTTGGCGGTAATGCGGGTGTAGTAGCGTCTTCCCAGTGGCCGCTCAAAGAAATCGTTGCCCGTGGCTATGGGGTGGCGACAGCCTGGTATTGGGATATCGAGCCGGATCGGGCCGATGGCTGGCAAACGGGAATCCGTACGCGGCTATCGGATGTGTTAGGGATCGAGCCTTATGAATGGAGCGCTATCGGCGCCTGGGCCTGGGGGCTGGAAAGGATGGCGGATTATCTGCGTACCGACCGATCCGTGGATCCCCGTAAGTTGATCGTGATCGGCCATTCGCGTCTGGGTAAGACGGCGGTATGGGCAGGAGCTGGCGATCCGCGATGGGCGCTGGTTGTCTCCAATGAATCGGGGGAGGGGGGCGCTGCCTTATCCAAAAGGGATTATGGCGAGACGGTAGCGATCATCAATGCGAAGTTTCCCTGGTGGTTTGCTCCTGCCTATAAACAATATGGCAACAATACGGCTGACCTGCCTTTGGATCAGCATATGCTTCTTTCGCTGATTGCTCCCCGGCCGTTGTATGTGGCCAGTGCGGAAGGCGATCAATTCAGTGATCCCCGGGGAGAGTTCCTCAGCGCCAGGCTGGCAGGATCTGTTTATAAGCTTTTTAAAGAGAAGGGGGTAGGTGTGGATAGTATGCCTGCGGTGGGGCATCCGGTTGGGGAGTGGATACGGTATCATATCCGGACCGGGAAACATGATATTACTTCTTATGATTGGGGGAGGTATATGGATTTTGCGGATGAGCGGTTGAGGTTTGGGGGGAGGAATTGAAGGAAATTATTTTTTAAATGGATGTCCCAGGTAGATCAGGACCAATGGGATTAATAGAAAAGGGACCTCTATCAATGCTGTTCTGCTATTTCCTGCATTTAGCGACAATGCCATGATCACCAATATAGAAAGGGCATTAATCAGGTTGGCCAGGAAAAATGTTTGCGGGAACAGTACCATTATACCGACGAGAAGGGTGATCACGCTAAAAACAAGGGCGCTTTTTTTACCGATGCCAAGGCTCTCCATCATTTTAGCCTGTTCGGGATGCGCTGCCATGTGCAATCCGTCCCATCCATGTTTAAAGCTTAAAAAGGCGGTTATTAAAATTAGTATTCCACTGATAACTTTCATGCTGCTGGGGTTTATATTAAATAAGCGGGCTGTGCATTTAATGGTCAAAGTTCAGCAAAATACAGACCTGTTGTTTATAAATATCAATCTATTATTTGTATATTTCAAATATATGGTGTCAGGAGCGGGAGGCTCATTTCAGGAGGTCCCGGATAAAATATAAGCCGTTATGATTAATGATTTAAAGGAAAGTCTGTGGAAACAATTCGGAGCAAGTATCGACATGCTTAAAAATGCTATAATACTATGGCCGGAAGAGTACTGGAATACCAAGAGAAAGTTTTTTTATAATGCTTATCATTGCTTGATATTTCTGGATTACTACCTGACCATTCCGCCCAAAAACTTTACCTCACCACTACCCTTCACCATTGCTGAACCCGACAAAGTAATAGTAGATGCAGTTGACGATCTGATACCGGACAGGGTGTATAGTAAAAAGGAGTTGCTTGACTATCTGCAATCAAGCCGTGAAAAGTGCCATCAGGTAATCGCAGGCCTGACGGAGGAGACATTGAAAGATAGATGGATAGAGGTAGAGGAGTCGGGGGCTATGAATTATTCTGTTCTGGAAATACTGCTTTATAACATGAGACATGTTCAGCATCATGCGGCACAATTGAATTTGCTTTTACGGCAAGGAATAAATGATGCACCGGGTTGGGTTGCGCGGGCTGAGGATGAATAACGGCTTAGTATACGTAATTCCAGTTGTTTGCCCTTGAAGCCACATTACTTTTTCTCCAATAGCACCGCGCTTCCCTGTGCCTTTATATAATACATCCCTTTTGATAGCGCACTAATATCATTGGTTCCGACAGACAGGGATCTGATGAATTGCCCACCTGCATTAAAGAGTTTCAGAACCGTGTTGGGAACTGTCTGGATGGTGATGACACCGGAGGCAGGGTTAGGAAAGACAGACAAACCGGCGGTGGTGTTTAGGACGCTGCAGGTGATGGTATTACTATACGTCTCTTTACCGTCTGCATCGGTTTGTTTCAGCCGGTAATAATTGATGCCTGTGGGTGCATTGGTATGTGTAAAGCTATAAGAATGCTGTTCTACGGTAGAGCCTGCTCCCGGCAGTGTGCCGATGGCGGTGAAACTATGGCCGTCGATACTATGTTCAACCGTAAAAAGAAGGTTATTGTTCTCGCTGGCCGTCGTCCATTCCAAAAGGACGTTGTTGCCGGCGGTGATACCAGTGAAAGACAAGAGGGTAATGGGCAGGGTATTGCTGTTATCGCTTCCAAAAGTAAATTGGGAAAAACCTGACATACCGGTGCGAACGATCACCGGGGCACTGGTAGTGCCGGCATTGACGCCGGCTGTTCCGTCCAGGATCCAGGGCCCACCAGCTGAGGGGCGTTTGACGATCCGCAAGGTAGTGAGGTCGCTGACACCAGGCGCTCCTGTAGCGGTGAGACTCAGAGTATAAGCCCCGCCGGAGAGCCCGCCCGAGGCATCCGCCTGCCAATACATCGGCGCTGTTTTATTGATCACCTCGGTATTGTCTGTCAATGGCAGTCCGCTTTGAGCCGGAGCTGCGCTGTCGATGGCCTGTGCGGCAATGATTCCTGCAACGGAGGGGGCTGTGGTATAATCCAGATCGAATTCCCGGTAGTTCTGGCCGGATCCGATTCCGACGCCCAAAGGGAAGATCCGCAGTCCGGTGGTGGTTCCGATGGAGCGGGTGATCGTTCCGATCACATAGCCATTCGTACGGGAGATAGCCGGGTCTGATCCTGAGCCGCCGGCGGTATTCGTAATCGCGAGCGTATAATTATTGGTGAGAAGGGGGCCTTGTTGAAGGTTAAGGTTATCGTTGACAGTCACATTGCTTCCCAACGCGATGCCGGCGATATCGCTGACGGTCAGATCCTGGAGGACACCGGCTGCTGAAGGAATTTCCAGGCCGGTCGTATCGTGGGCTACATCGTTATAGACGATATTGGCAGTCCCTGCAAAAGTCGGCGCGGAGATCAGCTGGCCGGCAGTGCGCACGATCGTGATCCCATTGCTAAGGGTGAGCGATCCTCCGGAATTGACCAGCAGGGTGTCCGTCAACAGCGTAAGGGTATCAGTCACTGTCACTGCTCCGTTGATCTCTTTTATACCGGAGCCCAGACCCGTAATTACGAGCCGATAATAGGAGAGGGGAGCAACGGTCTGGTTAGAGCCGGGAATGCCGAAGTAAACCACCCTTCCGGTACCGGGGATAAAGCTGCTGGCGTTGGGAATGGTAATGATCCCAGCGAGGGTTAGGGCTCCTGACCCCGTGAAGTTGATACGGGCATTGGCGGAAGTGGTGACTACACCGCCGGCCAGGGTGACGGCGCTGCCGCCGATCCTTAGTTCGGCCACCCTGGTAGTCGCTGTGATCGATGTGATGCCGGCGCAGCTGAAGGCGCCTCCTTCCACATCCAGGAGGGTCGTAGTCCCCGAAGCGGAGCCAACCGAATTGAGGGTGGTGGCGCCGACCACGGTCAGGGCCCCCTGGGTGACGGTCACGGTGGATGCCTGTGTGATGGACAAGGTCCCGCTGATGGTCAATAAACCCGGGTTAAGGCTGATCGTTGAAGTTCCGGACAGACTGAGCCCGTTGCTGACGGTGAGGATGCTGGTAGAGGAGTTCAGTAGTAAGGACGATCCGCCATTTATCGTCAATTGGTTGCATTGAGAGTTGACATCGACGGTAATGTTATTGGCGCTGTTGATGGTGGCGGTGTCGCCTGCTACGGGATAATTTGTCGAGCTGGAGCCGGATACCAGGGTCCAGCTTGTGGGGCTGCTCCAGTTGCCGCTGCCGGCGCTCTGGAAAATGGCCTGCGAAAAAAGGGGCTGAGCGAATAAAACGAGCAGGAAAGTAACAAGGGTAAAATTCTTCATACTATATTATTAAATAATATACGGACTAATTGTTTGCCCGTATGCGACTTTCAGTCAACGACCGGAATTATTCAGCCGACGACAAGCCACAAGACGTGGTGTTGCAAGACGACAAGCCGCCAGCTGAATAATAAGGGTAAGACCGGGTAGATGATGGGGGCGGTTAGTTGCTCTTATTCGCTTCTCTGGCCTGGGCCATCATCTCTTTTTTGACCTCTTCGTATTTTTTAAACTGCTCTGCTGTAAGAATTGGTTTCAGCTTTCCGTCTTTCTCTTCCAGTAGGGGGGAGATCTGTCCGTACTTGCTGAACTGGTTATCGTCGCTCCTGAGGATCGGTTCGATCTTTTTGGCATATTCCAGATTGATCGCCGACACTTGTTTGTACTGGGCATCATTCAGCATGAGCTTTGACTTCATGAGGTCAGTCTGTATCTGTGCCCTTTGCGCGGGGGGTGCCGTTTTTAGTTTAGCCAGCGTATCCGCATAGGAAGGTTTTTGAGCTTTGGCTCCGAATGTCAGGGCGCTTATACAGAATAAGAGCAGGGTGAAAGTCTTTTTTACGTTAAGAAGCATAGTCTTTTATTTAAAATGAGTAGATCGAAAAAAACGGGTGATAAGGAGGTCATCCTTTGTATTTCATTTTGTTGGTAAAGAGGTCGATGAATCCTTTAAATACGAGTTTGAAAGGGTTGTAGCTGATGAACCCGGTGGTGATGCCATATTTCACTTTTTCTGTTTCCGGCTGGTAGGTTTTGAACAGCTTATCCCAGATTATCAGGACCCCGCCGAAGTTCTTATCTATATAGGTCGGGTTACTGCCGTGGTGTACGCGATGTGCCGAGGGCGTATCGATGATTCCTTCCAGCACTCCCAGTCTACCCACTGCCTCCGTATGTAAAAAGAACTGGTAGAGCAGGTTCAATGCATAGGAGGCCACGATGAAGTTGGGCGGGAAGCCTGCCAGCGCCAGGGGGATAAAGAAGAGGGGGCTGATAAGGGCTCCGAACCAATTGAGACGGTAAGCTGTCGTAAGGTTCATCGTCATGCTGGAGTGGTGGATAAGATGGAAGGCCCACAGGGGTTTCCAGCTATGGGAGACCCGATGAAACCAATAGTAAATAAAGTCCGCCAGCAGGAAACAGATGGCGAACACCCAACCATTTTGCGGCAGGGGGGGCAACGAAAAGTCCGATGCCCATCCCAGCAGGGACAATTGGTAACCGGCGAAGATCAGTTTGGAAAACTGGAACCCTGCTAAGATGACCAGGTTGGAGAAGGTCTCTTTTATGTTATAGACCTTTTTGTCTTTACGCCAGCTCCAGATGATCTCTGCGAGGATCAGCAGCAGGAGCGGCAGCAAAATTTCTGCTTTATAATGTTTCATAATTGCCTGTTTTAGTTTACAGTACAAATATGATCCGTAAAAAGCGGCGGGATAACGTCAATCGGGGTGAAGCTGTAAAAGCGGGGGGTGAATTATCAGGTATTCATCCAGGCTTTGAATTCGGGAACGCGGGCCTTGCTGATCAGCATTTTTTCATTCGATTCCGGAGCGGTTTTTACCAGCAGTCTTCCATTAAAATAAAAGACGACTTCCCGGATAGCGCTGCGGTGAACGATGAATTGGCGGTTGACCCGGAAGAAGAGTGTGGGATCCAATTGGTTTTGCAGTTGTTCCATCGTAAAGTCGATGGCGAAATTCTTATTATCGGTGGTTTGTGCCTGCACTATTTCATTGGTAGTGTAAAACCAGGCAATTTCCTTTACGGTGAGGGGAATCATCTTATCGCGGAAATGAACCAGGAAGGACTGTTTGTATACGGCGGTGTTTCCTTTGAGGCTTTCGGCGAGCTTCTGTAGTCTGGCATAGCTGTCGTCTGCAGGCGGGGGATTGCCCGCGAGGCGTTTGAATTTGGCCAGTGCCTGTGTCAGCTCCTTGTCATCAAAGGGTTTGAGGATATAATCGATGCCATTGGTTTTGAATGCCTGTAGTGCATAGTCGTTATAGGCGGTAACAAAAATTACGGGGACTTCGATGGTCAACTTATCGAAGATCTCGAATGACAGTCCGTCATTGAGCCTGATATCCGAAAAGATAAGATCATAGTTGCCGGTATTTTTGCCCAGCCATTCGACGGAGTCGGCTATGCCGGTGAGCATCGTTATGACTTCTATGGCCGGGTCTGTCTCCTGCAATAAAAATTTGAGGTTTCTTGCCGTAGCCGGTTCGTCCTCGATAAGTACGATACGTAGTGCCATGTTCAGTTTAGTGGTAGTTTGACAATAAAGGATGTTGCGGTTTTATTTATTTCGATCTCCCGATGCATCAGGATCTTATAACGTTCATTCAGGTTGGCCAGTCCGATGCCTGCTCCCGGCTCGGGGAAATGGACGGGCTGCAGGTTGTTCTTTACCTGGAGGAGCTGGTCTTCTTTTCGGCCTTCCGGAGTTCCGAGTATGCTTATTTCTATTTTCAGAGGTTTAGCGGCCGAGGCTATATTATGCTTCAGGGCGTTTTCTATCAACAGCTGCAGCGACATATGAGGAACCCGGGAAGCATATTGACTTTCATCGATGGTTATCTGCAGGTCAAAGCCCTCTTCATATCTCATTTTTAGCAGTTCTGCGTAGGATCGCACTACGTTCAGCTCTTCCTTCAAGCTTATCAAATCCTCGTCGTTGCGTTGCAGGGAATAGCGGAATACCCTGGACAGGTGATTGATGTATTGCTGTGCTTTGGGGGGATCCTCGCGAACCACTGCCGAGAGGCTGCTCAGGGAGTTGAAGAAGAAATGAGGGTTTAATTGCCCTTTCAGGATCTCTAATTCCGCTTTCAGGTAAGCATTTCGCAGTTGCTGGTTCTCTATTTCCCTGGCTCGGGACTCTTCGAGCATCAGGATGACGCGGAGTTCGATAGCTGCCAGCAGGAGGCTTACCGTAAGGCGGAATCCGCTGCCGCCGGCGGGGAATATTCCCTGCTGAAAAAAGGCTGATTGGGCGGCAAAGCTGATGGCAATGAAAACGCCCAGGATGAGGAGATTGATAAGGGTGTAGAGGAGTTGTTTTGGAAGCTGCCCGTTACTCAAAAAGATTTTAATCCTGTCTTTGTTGAAATAAAAGATCGCCAGGCAAAACAGGAAGGTCATCAACAGATCGAATAATAGCTGAGTGAGGTCGAAGTGCCAGAAATGCGCTACCAGTCCATTCTTACGCAGGGCCAGGAGCCTGGGCATATTCATCGTCAGGGTGATGAATAGGGAGCTGTAGAGGAACAGCTTGCGATGGGTGGCTGCATTCATGTAAGCAATATAATGCTTGCCAATCGTTTATACGTAAAAAAATCGGGTAAAGCTGTAAGAATGGGGGGTGAAATAATAGTATGTTTTTTTTACTATTTTTGAAGCAATGTGGTGAAGGATTATCGCCGTTTTATCTGGTTTCAGGATCCGATAATACAAAAAGACCAGTTATGCCCCTACTATATATCATATTCGCGTATTACTACCTTGGTCTTTTACTTTCCTGTTTTCTTACCGGCTGCCTGTTCGTTCGGAAAAGCTGGTCTTTAGAATATAAGCTGCTGGTCATATTGTCCGGCCTGACCTTATTGGCCGAGACGGGCGCGTACCTATATGCTACTCTTCGGATCGATGGTCATTGGGTGCATAATCTTTTTGCTCCTGTGGAATGCGTTTTCATACTATATATATTGCACAGGGCATCGATGCGTCCCGCCATTAAACGCCTGAATATCGTGTTGCTGGTTATCCTGCCGGCAGGCATCGGGGTGATCTATGGTCTGCATCCTGCCGTTCTGCGGATTGGCGAATTTGCCGCACTCTTTTATCTTTTTTTAGAACTGACAGCTGCTTGTTCTTTTTTGATTGACCTTGTTCTGAATAAGTCGGATACACCCGTGGGCCGCCAGCCTCTCTTCTGGATGGCGGCCGGCATGCTCTTTTATTGCAGCATATTCTCGATGGAACTTACCGTAATGAGTTTTATAAAGAAAATACCGTGGCAGTACTCTGTGTCGTATGCCATAGTGGCCAATACCTTTATGTATACGGGTTTTATCACCTGTTTTATCTGCCTTCACCGGGCAAACCCGGCAAGCCGGGGAGACTCTCCGACATACCCGGAGGTTCTCCGGCCGTGAACTATTTGTAGAAGCGGCTATTGTTTTTCCAATTCGTTTATTTGGGTCAGCAGTTGCCAGGAGGAAAGGATATCCGACACGAATGCCACCTGCCTGTCCGAAAGAGAGCCGCCCCGGCCTTGCTCCAGCTGTTGGGCATTGCCGGCTAATTGCTCATCCGTCATGGGTTCTCCCAGCGACCGATAGTAATGCATTTGCTGTTGCAGGTCTTTCTTCAGGGAGGCGGATACTTTCCGGGCGAGGGTCATATCCCCGGACGCAAAGCACATCTCCAGGAACCAGGCAGAGTAGCGATCGTCGAGATTACCCTGGCTGCTGGTCATGCCATAGGGCAAATTGGCTTCGCTTACATTTTGATCAAAATGTTCCAGGATGTTCCGGGCCTCTGCTTTACGACCGGCTGCGATCAGGCTCTGTGCTATATCAATATGTGCAAATTTGATGTCATTCAGGCGCTGGCGGTTTGCCTCATCATAATAAATCCCCGGTGTGCCTGCATTGCCATACCTGAATTTTTCCATGACCGTCCTATAGGCTACTTCATTGTCCACCCTACCATTCTCAACCGGTACCAATTGATAGGACAAGCCCCTCCTGCGCACGTATTTAGTCAATCCCAGGTCTTGCAGGTCCAGGGGAGAAGTAAAGCAGATAGGTCTTTTCCATTGATTGGCCGCGATGATGGCCAGCATGGCGAGCTCGCCCCTGTCCAAAAATTGTTTTTGTGCGGGAATATCGAGATGCAATTCCCTGACTATATTATCCTCCGCATGAACGGTGCCATTACCTCTGACCCTGTTCAGGTCGACGGGTACGGAAAACTGTTTTGCGGGCAGGAGGTTGATGGTCGTTCCACTTTCGGCCTGGGCCGTGTATCTTGGATCATCCTTCGCCACTACTGTTCTGAACGTGTCGTATAGATCGTAGTAGGTGTTTTTCCCGAATCCGGGTATTTTGTCTGAAAAATAAACGACACTCCGTCGATCTCCCATGATCTGATCGGGTGTGAAGATCACATCAAAGGGGTCGCTCCGGTTTATTTTATATCTCAATTGATTGATATACCAATCCGAGCTGAGCAGGCTCCTGATCACGATCCGTACATCGGGCCGGATGCCTTCTACTTCCTGGGCATACCAGAGGGGGTAGGTGTCATTGTCTCCAATCGAAAACAGAACCGCATTGGGCGGGCAGCTTTCCAGGTAATCTATCGCGAGGTCGCGGGCAAGGGTTTTTTTACTACGGTCGTGATCATCCCATTCCTGGCTGGCCATCAATACAGGCACGGCGAGTACACAGATCCCGGCGGCAGCATAACCGGCGACGGGGCCCTTGATGAACTTCTCCAACTGCTGCTGTATTGCCATCACGCCCAATCCAATCCAGATTGCAAAGACATAGAAAGAGCCTGCAAATGCGTAGTCCCGTTCCCGGGGCTGGAGCCCTGCCTGGTTGAGATAGAGAACGATAGCCAACCCGGTGAAGAAGAAGAGCAATCCCGTGACCAGCCAATCCCGCCTGTTGCGCCTGTATAGAAAAACCAGGCCGATCAATCCCAGGATCAGGGGAAGCATATACATCCGGTTATAGGATTTATTGTTGTTATGAATGCTATCGGGTAATGCATGTTGGTCGCCATACAGCATATTATCCAGGACAGGGATGCCACTGATCCAGTTGCTGTCTCTTATGTTTCCGTATCCCTGCCCGTCATTCTGTTTGCCGGAAAAATTCCACATGAAATAGCGCAGGTACATCCAACCTACCTGGTAACGGAGGAAATATTTGATATTGTCAGCCATGGCAGGCTGATCACTTTCCTCCATGCCCGAAAATTTCCGGTAGGTGTCTATTTCACTGCGTGCATTGCTGTTATTCCACATCCGGGGGAAAACATGGGCGGAAGGTGTATTACCCCAATCCTGTGCGTATTTTTTCCCGGCTACTTCGTATTTTTTATCGCTTCGCACATAGAGGTCGCCGGCTTCCGCAACCGGTGGCTGGTCCTGGAAGTCAGGGCCGTATAGAATGGGCCAGTCGCCGTAATTTTCCCGGCCGAGGTAGCTCACCAGGCTTACGGGATTATCGACATTAAACATATCCACGGCCGGGTCGGCATTGGAGCGGATGAGCGTGGTGAAGTACGTGGAATAACCCAGCAGCATGAAGGCAATGCACCAGATCCCTATCCGGAGATAATAATATCGCTTGCGGACAGCGTATCGAATGCCAGCTACCAGGAGGCCGGCCAGCAGGACGAAGAAAACGGCGAATCCAACAAAGAAGGGCATGCCCAGGGAATTTACAAAAAAGATATCGAGGGCTCCGGCGCCTTTGATGCTGTATTGAATGACGAATTTCAGTACCAGCCCCGTGATCGTGCAACCGATGAGAAGGGCCAGGATAGTGCCGCCAATAGTGGGTTTATAGCGCCGGAAATAGTAGACCATGACGATGGCCGGGATGGTGAGCAAATTAAGCAGGTGGACGCCGATGGACAGGCCTATCATGAAAAAGATAAAGATGATCCATTTATCAGCGCCGGGCTGGTCGGCGCGATTCTCCCACTTGAGGATGGCCCAGAAAACCAGGGCAGTGAAAAAGGCGGAAGTGGCATAGACTTCGCCTTCGACGGCGCTGTACCAGAAAGAGTCGCAAAAGGTGTAGGCCAGGGCGCCGATAACGCCGGCGCTCATGATGGTGAAGAGCTGCTGATTGCTCTGACGGGGGGCGTTCTTCTGAACGATCTTACGGGCGATATGCGTAATAGACCAGAACAGGAATAAAATGGAGAGGCCACTGGCAATCGCGCTTAGGGCGTTCACGGCGCGGGCGGCGGTATGGGGATTGTTACCAAACAGGATGATAAAGAACCGGCCCATCAGAATGAAGAGGGGCGCGCCGGGCGGATGAGGTATCTGGAGCTTATAGCAGCTGGATATGAATTCCCCGCAATCCCAGAAGCTACCGGTGGGCTCCATCGTCAAAATATAGACGGTGCAGGCGATTAAGCCCACTATCCAGCCTACTATGTTGTTGATGCGGCTGAAGCGTTTCTGTTCCGTGTATAGAGTCATGCCTGTTTGCTTCCAAGATAAATGCCGGGTTTCTTTATCGTTACTAATTAATGATTTATAGTTGCCCTCCTGGCTGAACTGTCCGGTTTCGATACGCATGCTGTCCCATTCTGGCTCACCTGTATAGCTATTTCTGTACAACTAACTTTTAAGTTGTTAGTAATGAGGTTCTTGTAAATAAATTTTTAAGTTCATCCATATTTAGCTGAAGAGCCCCTATACG